>Ga0315274_10002802_pt1 | contig 26011 bp, 18 predicted proteins | sample YL17G02_20_MG_FD_203700 | JGI IMG/M metagenome (GOLD analysis project Ga0315274, IMG submission 203700) | Sediment microbial communities from Yellowstone Lake, YNP, Wyoming, USA - YL17G02_20 | ecosystem: Environmental > Aquatic > Freshwater > Lake > Sediment | place: USA: Wyoming | collected...
CGCCTCCAACAGCCAGATGTCTGCGTACTCGGGTATCTCCTCTTCGTACTCCTCGCTGCTGGCTTTGGGTGTGGCAACGAAGGCGATGTAGTCACCCCCCGGCGACCATGCCACCGAAGAGAGATGGTATCCCGCCAACACCTTCCAGCTCGACGCTCGGATATCGGGTTCTCCCGTGCCCGTCTGCTCGGACGCCTCTAAGTCGGGCTGTTTTGAAGCCGGCCTCTCCGCCTGCATTGACGCCCCTTTATTCGGCGGCCCAGCACGCACATAGCAGCGGACCAACAAACCCACCAGAATGAACATACCTGCGCAGAGGACTATAGCGATGATACTCCGTCTGCTCCTCACAAGACCTCACCTCCAGCTTGGCCCGGCCGCCGAACCCGGTCGCCGGTGACTCGACTCCGCGGCGATCGCCGAGACCACAATCTTGTACGATCTCCACGCAACCCAGGACAGGAAACGCTTAGAGAAACCACACCCAGCACTGGCCCTTCGCTCAGTTCCGGCCGGCAGCGTCAGCAGGCACATGGACGGTCTTTACGACCGACCCGTCCGCGTACGCGATCTCCTCGCCGGTCGGTGACCATGAGTACGGACACCCCAGACCAGGATCCGGTACGTCCCAGTACGAGGAGAGCGATGCTACCACTCTCCGCACTCGGCCAGCCAGGTCGTACACTACCAGTTTGTCGGTCACCGGACGGTACTCGTCTCTCATAAGCACCGACAACCATGCCAGCTTCTCTCCGCCCGGAGACAGGCGCGGAAACACGATTCGGCGGCCAACTTCCCCAGCGATCTTCTCCCGTTTTTCCACGGAGCGGTAAGACCCGGCATGCCAGAGCACTGACTCTTCGGGGTCCGTCAACGGAAGAGCGACCGTTGCCAGATAGACGCCCTCGGTCCCCGGAACGCCGCAGAAGCTCACAGGCGTGTCTACGTCATGGAGCCCCACCATCTCCAGCGTACCCCCATCCAGCCGGTAAATCGCCAGCAGTTCCGGAGAAGCAAGGCCGGCTGCAGGGCCGGGGGGGCCGAAGACGGGGTAGCTGGTGAACAGAATCTCTCTACCTTCTGCATTCCAGTACACGTCATTCGGTTGCTGCGATGGCACAAAAGGCCACGTGCGCCCTGTTTTAAACCCGCATGGCACCAATTGCCTTGGCTTACCACCCTTCAGGTCAACCGCGAGAAACGTGAACCCTACGTAGTCCGCGCAGTGGTACCCGTTGGTGGCCCATCCGATCTCCGTATCAGACATCCAGAAAAGGGCAACCGCGATGCTCTCTGTGTCGAAGCGAATCAGCCGCTTCAGGCGCACACCCTTCACCGGCGCCTCCAACAGCCAGATGCCTGCGTACTCGGGTATCTCCTCTCGGTACTCCTCGCTGCTGGCTTTGGGTGTGGCAACGAAGGCGATGTAGTCACCCCCCGGCGACCATGCCACCGAAGAGAGATGGCATCCCGCCAACACCTTCCAGCTTGACGCTCGGATATCGGGTCCTGCGGTGCCCGTCTGCTCGGACGCCTCTAAGTCGGGCTGTTTTGAAGCCGGCCTCTCCGCCTGCATTGACACCCCTTTATTCGGCGGCCCAGCACGCACATAGCAGCGGGCCAAGAAACCCATCGGGACGAGCATACCTGCGCAGATGACTATAGCGATGATACTCCGTCTGCTCCTCACAAGACCTCACCTCTTCATGGCGTCCGGCATCGGCCGCCACGCCGCGAAAACCCGGGGGTTCCTCGCGCTAAGCCTGGGCGCGAGGACTCGCTTCTCTGTCACGTCGAACACGCGAAGTGTGTCGCCTACTCCGGGACAGTTCGGCACCTGAACCGACAAATAGCGGCCGGACGCAGACCAGAGCACACGCACGAGTGACGGGAGGCCCCATACCTCGTCGTATTCGCGCAGTCCACCAAGGCTCGGCATCTCCGTCACACTGGCAACCCTGGAAGCGCTCTCGTTCTTCAAGCTATACACCCAGACACCTGAGTCACTTGCGTAGGCAACCTGGCCCTCACCCTCGCTAACTGCGAGCCCGTACACGGTCTTTCCCTGCGCACACACAGGCCGAGCCCTTGTTACCCCGAGGTCGAGCAGGTCATCACAACTGAGCCTGGGAGCAATAACGGCATTCTCGTGCGCCAGGTCCCACTCCCAAACGCCGCCCGGCCCCTCCGCGACAGAAAAGCGGTCGTCGTCAAACAGGTGACGCTCTGCAGAAGTCGTCCCCAGCAGTAGCTTGCGATCTTTTCCAACCCACACCCAATCCATCAGCCAATCTGGGTTCATGTAGCTCGGCTGATCGAGCCTAAACCACCTATCGGGCCTGGCAACCTCCAGCACGGCAGCATACCGACCTATGCGCATAGAAGCCAGCATCGTGCCATCCCAATTGAACCTGGGGTCTGTACTCGTGGGCTGCGCTGTATCCGAGGAGGCTATGATCCGGGTCATCTGCCCGGTCTTCACATCGATGAGCCACAGGCCGCCGTCGCCCGGGTCGTCAGGGCCCGGATCTCGGTGGAGCCGCGCACAAGACGCTGCAACCTGCTCGGTGCCGGGGCGCCATGCTATGGTGGAGTTGCACGCACCCCAGAAGCCCTTTGTCACCTGCTCTACCTTGCCGGTGGTTATATCCAACACGTGAAGGTCTAGCTCGGGCCACTTCTGCGGAGGCCGGTAGCCCAGAAACGCTATGCGTTTCCCATCCGGACTGAAGCAGAAACCGGAGACACCGTATCCTCTGGCCAGCTGGCGCAGGCGCCCGCTCCCAGCCGACCACAGCCAGAGACTACCGCGAGGACTACGCCCTTCATCAGTATGCCCCAGGGCCGAGAAAGCGAGCTGTTCGTCGGCCAGTGCCGGGGCTGCCGCCTTTGGCGAGCCAACCCCATCCGCAGCGAAGACTGCCACCGGCGTTGGCGTGAGATGCCATCCCGCCATGGCCAAGCCCAGTAAGACTGACCCAAGCGCCACGATTCTTCGCATGGTACGTTCCTCCCTTATTCGGCCTCTCGCAGGTCTTGCCTGCGTAACCTCGTTGGCGAGTGTAGAGCGATACCGGGCCTATGCCTTGCTAGGTTGCCATAAGGAATGACGCAAACCTGAAGTAAGCAGGCCGGGACCGGCTGTCTGCAAAGTCACTCATACCTCCGGCGGTACTATACGCCCGGTTAGGGTGTACCCGGCACAGATCAGGGATTCGTCTTGCGCTCATAGTCCCAGCCCTAGTCCACACTTCTCCGCAGGAGGCCGACCATGTAGAGCATGAAGAGCGCCAGAGCCGCCAGGAAGAGATACTTCAGCGTGCCGAGTACGTATCCCAGTGCCTCAATCCACTTCAAAGCGCAGACCCACCTCTCCTATCCGGATTCGGTCGCCGTGGTGCAGCTTCACCGGCGAGCCTCTAAGCGCGGGCATGTCGTTCACCTGCGTCCCGGCCTCGCTGCCCAGGTCCTCGATGTAGAAATCCCTGCCGTCGGGCGAGAAGAGCCTCGCGTGCCGCTGGGAAACCGAGTGCTCGGTGAACCGGAGGTCGCTGGTCAACGCCCTGCCCACGATGACCTCCGAGGCCAGGCGGAACTCCTCCGCGGAGCCGGCTCCCCTGTCAATCACGAGCCTGGGCCGACTGACGGCGCCGACCGGGCTCGAAGGCCGAGGCGCCGGCCGAGCGCCGGATTCCTCGAAGACGAGCTCGGTCGCGCCCAGGCGGATCACGTCGCCGCTCCTGAGGACAGCGTTCGGAATCCGCTCGTCGTTGACCCAGACGCCGTTGGTGCTGTTCAAATCCCTGATCGCGAATCCGTCCGGGCCGAGCGAAATCTGGGCGTGGCGCTTCGACACCATGCCGTCCTTTTCGATCACCAGGTCGTTGTTCAGGCGGCGCGATCTGCCGATCGTGATCACCGGCTTGTTCAGAAGGAACTGCCCGGTCGAACCGTCCGCGTGCTTGATCGCAAGGGTCGGAGGAGCGACGGTGCTGGCGTCGTAGACGTCGGTCGCGGCGACCGTGTACTCCTCTTCCTCGTAAGGCTCGTAGGGCTGGCCCGGAACGGCCTCCGCGGGCGCGGGAACCGGAGCCGCGACCTCCTTCTCCATCGGCCGGACGTCCCACTTGCACTTGACCTTGAGCTTCTCCGGCCGGGCCTCGTCCTCGCCGGGCGTGATCTCCTCTATCGTGAAATCGAGCGGGCCGCGGACGTAGTACTTGTTCTGCCCCATGTACTTCCGCAGCGCCGACTCCAGCTCCTCTTTGTCGAGAAACGCCAGGAGATACTCCTTCTCCTCGTCGCTCTCGAAGGCGATCTCCAGGATGTACTTGTTCGGGACATAGATCCTGTTGTCCAGCCCCTCTTTGCGATTGTCCTCCATGGCGCCGACGATCTTGCGCAGGACGTCCTTCGGGCGGATGTCGCTGACCGCGTCGCCGAACCAGGATTCGTACCAGCTGGCGAATGCCTTGTTCAATTTCTCGAAGATGTCCATTGGCTGCTCTCCAGACTACTTTCCCACGCTGCCGGTTTACTCGACGCTCCTGACTTTCCTGCAGTATTCACAGCCCCTGGCTACCGCGCGGCCGCTGGTAAAATCCCGTGTCATCCGTACGAATCCAGGGGCGGCGATGATCTTGGGCAGCGGCTTCTCCGCCACGTTGCCTATGGCCGTCCGGCCATCGTAGTCCAGGTGACAGAAGATGACATCGCCGTTCGACAAAACGGCCATTTCCTTCCCGAACGTGTCGCAGCGGCCCTGCTCCACCGACTTGTCACGGTACACAGTCCGCCAGTTCCCCATGGGCTTGACGCTTAGTGAGAGAAACTCCGCCGCTTGGGCTACCGCCACACTCGACGGGCCGTTTCTATCGAGTCGCGAAAATACGTCGGCTAGATCCAGCTTCTCGACCTGACTGAATATCTCGGCGATACTTGCTTTGACGTGCTCAACCGATTCGTCATCGAGAAAATACAAGTCCTCCGGGTGTTCGGGGTCAGGTTTCTTGACTCCCATCGAGACTCTGAATAGACAGCCGTTCTTGTTGAGCTCCGCGTCATTGGCCACCGCGAGAGCAGATTGAATGCGCGCGAGGTAAGTATGCCATCCAATGGGAGTCTTCCTCAGCATTTCGTAAGACTGCCGGTTTATAGTCTGCATGCTGATGACAAGCTCGCAGGCTTTCGAGGCAAGGATATTACGAATCACTGAACTCGTCAAAGCGCCTCCGTTTGTGAAAAGAACGGGACGCATGCCTGCCTCCGCGGCGCGGTCCACTGCATCGAAGATTCCGGGATGCAGCAGTGGCTCGCCCAGCACATGAAAGTAGAGCGTTCTATCGTAGCCTAAAGCCTGCAGCCAGCCGATTACCCTGAATACCAAGCTTGACTCCATATCATGGGGCGCGCGGTTGGAAATCCCGGCCGGGCAGAAAACGCAATCGAAGTTGCACCTGTTGGTGACCTCCAGGAAGAAACGCTCCCAACTACAAGCTAATCCACTCAACGTACAAGCTCCCTACGTCTACCTCAGACTTGTTCTCACAGCGCCGCTTTCACTATTTCCCGGCAGACCGGGCCGGCTGCGTTCCGGCCGTAGCCGCCGTTCTCGATGACCACGGCAAAGGCGATTCTCGGATCATCCGCGGGCGCGAAGCCCACAAACCAGGAATGCGGCATCCGGTCCGCCTGCTCGTTCTCAGCGCTGCCGGTCTTTCCCGCGACCGCCACGTCGAGGCCATCGAAGACTCCTCGCCCGGTGCCGATCCTCGTCGCGTCCGACATCATCCTTCGCAGGGCCGCGGCACTCTCAGGGCTCAAGGGACGCCCCATCTCGACGGGCTCGACCGTCTCGATCACCTCATCATGGAGGCGGACCTCCTTGACGAAGTGCGGCTTCATCATGACGCCGCCGTTCGCGATGGCCGCAACGACCCGGGCCATCTCCAGCGGCGAGACCTCAATCGTTCCCTGACCGTAGGCGTTGTCCGGAAGATCCTCGACCAGCTTCTTCGGCGGCGGAATCCGACTCAGCCGGAACCTGCGCGCCATGCCGTAGAGCTTGTCCGCTCCCAGCTCGATCCCCAGGTGGGCGAAGTAGACGTTGCACGATACTCGAACCGCCTTCGCGAGTCCCGTAAGCCCATGCGGCCTCATCTCTTCGAGATCGGTGATCCGCCTGCGGGAGTACACCTTGCCGTCCGACCGCCACCGAATGTTCCGGTCCTGGTGCCGGCAGTTGAGCGTGAAATCCAGACCGTTCTCCAGGGCCGCCGAAGCAGTCACCAGCTTGAAAGTCGAGCCGGGCGGATAGACGCCGTTCAGCGCGCGGTCGAACAGGACCGACTCGCCTTTTTTCTCTTCATTATACGCCTTCCAGATGCCGGTTGTTAAGCCGTTCGGATCGAAATTCGGGATAGACACAGCAGCCAGGACTTCGCCGGTGTAAACGTCGAGCACGACTGCCGCGCCTTTGTGCTTGCGCTCGCCGGTGCGCCGGTCGCGGACGGCGCCGGCGTACTTCCGCAGGGCCTTCTCGACTGCAGACTGGAGCTCCGCATCAATGGTGAGCCTCACATCTTTGCCTTCGATCTTCGGGCAATACGGCGTGCGCCTGAGCCGGTAGATGGGAAGCAGCGCCGAATAGTCCTCGAACCCGCGGAGGTCGTTATTCCGCCATTTCTCGAACGCGACCGGCCCGCCGCACCGAGGATCAACGTACCCGACAAGGTGAGCCGGCGACGCGCCGTAGGGGTAGTATCGGCCGAGCGGGCGTAACTCCGCCTCGGCCAGCCCGAGTTCCTCCAGCTCCGATTCCCTGGAGGTGGCGACCGGACGACCATTGCGGTCGTAGATCGTGCCCCTGGGTATGCCCGCCTCTATCGCCTTCAGCCTGGGATTGATGTGCGGTCGGATGTATCCATCCGCGTCGGGAGTGGTCACCGTGTTCCCGGCGATCCGGTCGGCCTTGACTCCCTGTACCCACATCAGGCGACCGATCCCGGCCACGCCGAGCAGCAGGATCAGCAGTCCCGCCGCCAGCCCGCGGAGCGCCCGCCGAGTTTCGAGCCGAATCCCGGAGGAATCACGGCTGCTGCTCGCGGAGGCGTTCAGCAGAAGTCCGACGGCGAAGAAGGAAGCCACCATCGAGGACTTGCCGTAGCCCACAAACGGAAACGTCACGCCGGTCAGCGGGATGAGGCCCAGGACACCGAACACGATCACCACCGTCTGGATCCCCAGAAGGGAGGTCACGCCCGCTGCAAGAAACTTTTCGAAATCCGTGCGCGCGTGCAGAGCGATTCTGAATCCTCGGGCGACAAGCACGCTGCCGAGCAGGAGCAAGGCCATCGAGCCGATGAGTCCGAGCTCCTCGCCGATGGACGCGAAGATCAGGTCCGAACCTGCCCTCGGCATGAAGGCCGGCTGGCCGAGCCCGAGCCCGCTCCCCCAGATGCCGCCGGTCGCAAGCCCCCACAGCGCCTGGCCGAGCTGCATGCCGTTCGCGTGCGCATTCCTCCACGGGTGGAGCCACATGTCCACGCGCACGTCGAAGACGCCGAGCCGAAGCACGTATGCAAGCCAGCCGGTGACGCCGACCAAAGCTAAGCCCACACCTACGAACGACGGCCTGCCGGTCGCAACGTACAGCATGGCGACAAACATGCCGAACAGCAGAAGCATCGGCCCGAGGTCGCGCACGAGCAGGAAAGTTGCCAGCGAGAGCAGGTACATCACCACGAGCGGGCCGATGTCTCGGAACAGCGGAAGTTGCAGCGCCCGCTTCGGCCCGGTCCTGTCCAGCAGCACATCCCAGCGGTCGGCTAGATAGCTCGCCACGTAGAATACGAGCGCGATCTTCACGATCTCGACCGGCTGGAACCCGAACAGCTTGAGTTTCGCGCCGCCCGGTCCGGTGCCGAACACCGCGAGCAATGTCGTAAGAAGGACCGCCAACAGCGCATACAGGTACGTATATCGCCAGGGGCGAAGCGACCGAAATCTCGCCGTAAGCGGGATGATCGCCGCTACGACGCCGAGCAGCACCCCGTAGATCTGCTTCGAGAAGACGTCCGTATCCCGCAGAGGATCCTTGATGGAAAAGAGCACGATTGCCCCAAGTCCGGCAAGCATGAGCATGCAGGGCAGAAGATACGGATCGGCAGTTGGCGCTCTTCGCCTCAGCGCGCCGTGGAGAACGAAGAAGCCGGCAATCAGAAGCGCCGCGTGCAGCCAGAACGACCTGGTCGCGGGGCGAGAGTCCCTGACGCGCAGGCGCGAATCAACCTGCGCAACCCTGTCTCCACTGACGACCGGAATCCGCGCGAGGCGCGAGGCCGAAATGCGCGTCCGCGTTCCCCAAGCGGCAAAGACTTCCACCAGATGCTCGGCAATCGCGCTTCCCACTCCCGATCGAGCGGCCAGTTGGCCGGGAGTCAGCGCGGTAATATCGTCCCTGGCGTGCAGCTCGACCAGAGACTTCACCTGCTCCGGCGTGAGGAGCTTGACGTCGCTCAGGGCGGCGGTGTTCGGGAAAGGGCCGTGCGCCTCGCGGTAGTCGCAGATCAGCTCTGCAAGCCCGCGGTCCATCATCAGGGCGGCGGCGATCCCATCGGGCGGCGCGGTGTTGATATTGACCGTGGCCTTAGAGTTGAGTTCCGGGACCTTCGCCAGGAAGGAGAAGGCAAATCCCAGAAGCAGAACAAGCGAGGCAAATATGAGCAGGACGCCCTCGGCGGTTCGATGCGAATGACCCATTTACATATCCATACGTGCTGCGCCCGGAAATGGTTGCGCGATGGAGCCAATAGCCTAATTCGCAAGTTATGCGGCGGAGTCCTGCTCCAGCCGGCGCGTTCGGCCCGCAGGAACGGCTTCAAGAGGAGATTTGTGAAACCGCCTGATTGGCATGTTTCTTGCACGGAGTAATACTGAGGGCGGACAACTGCCTCAGCTCGCTGTGCCCTGCACCGTGTCTTTGCCGAATTGCCGGGCAGGCGGGCAACTGTTGAACGTCCTTCGCCCGATCGGGGAATGCGAAAGCCCGAAGAAGCATCATGGGCGAGAGCGGACCTGACGAGGGCGGAAGGAGGAGAGCACATGTCACGTTCATCTTTGGTTGTGGCGCTCAGCGTCTTGGTTCTGATTTCATGCACGGCAGCGGCGCTGGCCGACGATATCAACCCGCCGCCGTGGCGCGGTCAGTCCGGAACAACCTTCACCAAGTACGAGTTTCCGACTCCGAATTTCACGCCACCTCCCGATATCGAGGTCAAGCCGTACGGACAAGCGTCGGCAGAGGTCAATTCGTGCGGTCCAAACGAGTGGTACGCGGAGTGGGCCGGGCGTCAAGGCGTTTGGCGATTATCAGGAAACATCAGCGTAACAATTCCCAACAGCCCGGTAGCCAATACGTATAAGGACATCCAGGTGCAGCTCACGTGGGCCCGGCAGGAACCGGGCGCCTGCCCGATCGTCGGTGAGGACCGTTTTGACGTAGTTGCGCAGAAGATACAGGAGATACATCTCGACGAGACGTGGATGCATACTACTTACGTGATCCGCATTATGCCGAACCCGGTTTGGGAACGCGTGTACATCGAGGGGCCTGTGCTGGCGGATGAGCTTGTAATAGACACCACTTGCGCCTTCGTTACGCCTGAGCCGTCGAGCCTTGTCATGCTGGCCGGCAGCATGCTCGGGCTGGCGGGCCTCTTGTGGCGGCGAAGACGCTGAACACATGCTAAACCTGAAGCCGAACGGAGCCTTTGCCGGAGGGGGATCATCCCTCCGGTTTTTCTTTTGGGTTCCATGCGTGTCGAGGCCACCGAGCAGATACGATGTGAACGGGCCTGTGGCAGAAGGCTCCAGGAGAGAGTGGACTTGAACCCAAGGCGACGGCTCCTTGGAAATATCCCGCGGATCGCCTCATGAGGTGATCACGCCGCCAGAAGCGATTCGGTATAGGGCAGCAATGCCTCAACCGGCTGCGCCACGGAAGCGATCTCGAGGCTCGTGTCAGACGTGGAGGACAGAGCGATGGTCCTCCGCTCGATCTGCTGTCCGCCCTGCCCAGCGACGACCATCACGGTCGGTCTTCCGGGGTGGTCGTGACTGCCGCCGATCACTACCGCATGCTCACCGTTCTTCAGTCTAACCAACGATCCGATGGGATACAGGCCAACCCGGGAAGCGAATCGAGCCATCAACTGAGCATCGTGGTGGCCATAGCTTTCGTACAGCATATAGGCAACCGCCTGCTGCGGCGTGAATCGCTTTCGATAGGGCCTGTCGGTCGTAAGAGCATCGTAGACATCGGCGAGAGCTACCAGGCGGCTGAGCAGGTGCGGCGTGTGGTCCGCAGGCATGGATGGATAACCGCTTCCGTCGGCTCGAATGTGGTGTTCGTATGCGATAGTAGCCGCGAGCGCCGGGAGGTTCGGCAGTCCGGCAAGCACTCTTGCTCCCTCGATGGGGTGTCTTCTGACCTGTTCCCATTCGTCTTCGCCCAACCTCCCCGGTTTCTTCAACAGATCGCCGGGCAGGAACACCTTGCCCACGTCATGCAGCAATGCCGAGATGCCGAGTTCGAGAGCGACTACGCCGTCGAACCCGAGACTCCGACCAAGCACCATCGAAAGGATGCAAACGTTGACGCTGTGTTCCGAGAGATAGCGGTCGTAGCTTCTGATGGCGGCTAGAGCCAGGAGTGCACTCTCGTCTCTGATGAGACTGTCCATCAGGTCGGATACTCCCTTTCTAACCTCCAACACGGGGACTTGAAGGCCGGACCCGACCGCCGAAAAAGTCCGCTGAACCAGAAGAAGCGCTTCTTCGTGAGCAACGGCAGGGTTCCGTTTCTCCTGCAGTTCGCTCCGTTCTGAATCTGTGCGCGCCCAAATATGCGAGACATTGCGCCTGCGAAGCTCTGTGCTTACGCCGCCTCGCAGCTTGATTTCCGCCGCCTGCAGGCTCAGAACTTCGGCGAGATCGGCCAACTCATCCTGAGTGACACCTGCAATGACTTCGAGCTCTGCCACCTCTCTCTCTTGCAGGATCATTGCGAGGGAATGCAGACATCCGGAGTTGTCCTCGATCGGGAATCTCTCCAGGATCATGTGCGAATCAGCCACCACGACCAGAACGCTGGGCCGCACGCTCAGCAGCGCCCCGAAGACTTGGTGAGTGGCATCCAGAGTTTCTGCAAAGAGCTGGTGCGAACGACTGTAGTAGCCGATACTGCGCACACATATGCTGAGCTTGGCCAGCGCGTCGGCGGTGCCGGAGTACGCGTCATCCATCCGGCCCTTCGGGGAGTGCTCGCCGCCCATTTGATCTTGACTCCGTCTCGCCATACCCTGATCTCCTAGGCTGCCTTACCTTGCGCGCTATCCAGCCTCGCATTGACTCGCTGAATCGCCTCATTGGCGGCGGCCCGAACCTGTCTGTGACGGCCTCGTCCGATGAGCACCCAGCTACCGGCGATGCTCTCCAGCGTGGGAAGGACTGCCGTTCCACCTATCCTGCCCAAAGCCTGAATGGCGGCCATTCTCTCGGCCGTGACGTCTCTGAAGTATGCGCGCCGCGTGGCAAAGCGAATGATCCGCGGAACCGCCGACTGGTCACCGAGGTCGCCCAGCGCGCCGAGAGCGGCGCATCTTACCTCGCTCGAAGCATGGGACAGAGCCTCGCAGCAGATCTCAGCGGCGAGCGGAGAATGTGTTCCACCCAGCAATCTCAACGCTGTGATGGCAACCGCGTCATCCATATCCGCGAGCAGATCGGCCACCTTTTGCAGACCCGAAGGCCCCGCCACTTCGATCAGTCCCGCGAGCGCGGACAGTTTCGCAGCGTAGCCACCTTCGCGTACGCACTTCGCGAAGAGTTCCAGTCCGGCGGAGCCGCACTTTGCGATACCTGCTTTAAGCGTCTCATCGAATGGCTCACCGGAATGAACACCCAAAAGGCCCGCCAAGCTCAGGGCAAGGTGGGGCAGGTTTTCGACGAGTGCTGCGGCGACTTCCCGGGCGCGATAATCGCTGTTGTTCGCTGCACTCTCAACCAGTTCCTTCACACCCGCTGCGTCCAGACTTGCAAGTGCGTTCCTTGCGTTTGCGCTGCGCCAATGCTGCTGGCCCTCTCGCTTCATCTCGTCCATCACGCTTTGTATGAAGAGCGTGGCGGAGTCCATTTCCTTCATATCCAAAGCCCGCGCAATGAGCTGCACTATCGCGCGCACCAAGCGCTCGTGCTCGGCCGCCCTGCTCTCACGGATCATCAGCATCGAAAGCGTTCGGCCACAGGCCTCGAGCATTGAACCGGGACGCAGTTCCGCCTGCCAACTTGACAGCAGGCCGCAGGGCTTTGCGCCGAACAGCTCTTCAAAGTAGGCAAAGCCGGGAATAGCCTCAGGAGGGAAACCGGATTGCTCCTCCGCCATCCGCGCGACTTTCGCCTCTACTTCCGAAGCATCGGCATCCCTGCCAATGGAGGCCGCGTGGTCGTCCAGTCCCGACGTGGGAGACAGCTTGCGCGCGTGCTCAGGCATCCCGGCGACCGCGTTCCTGATTTCGGGGAGCGCGTCATCCCACCGCTCCGTGTTGCTCACGTAAAGGCCCTTCAGGTGCTGAATCGCCTCGAGAGCCGACTCTGCGTCCGTTGCCTGGCATTCCATCAGTTGCGCCGTGACGAGGGCCGCCAGTTCCTCGGGGCTCGACAAGGACTCGTTTCCCGTGCCCACGGGCATCGAATCGCCGTCTTCATCGAGCCCGGAACGCTGATCCACGGCAGCGCCGATGCCCGCGTCCGGGAACTCGACGCCGCTTTCGTGTTGGCAAGGTTCCGCGTCGGATGGCGGGGCACCGCGGCTGGTAGGACCGGCAAGCTCAGTAACAGCGATCTGGCACACGCCGCGCGCGCTCAGGTACGCACGCGGCCCTCCCTGCTCCCTCACCACGCGCGGCTCGACATTCATGAAGCGCAGGAATTCCGTCAGCTGCTCAATGCAGGGAACTTCCAGCAAGGCAATCGCGGCTGCGCCCCGGATCCGAAGCCGTTCGTATAGTATCCGACTCGCCGGGCTGCCGGAAAAGAGCTGCCCGTTAACCGATACAGTCTTCCCTGTGAACTCACATGTCGGCAGGTCGAAGCAGCTGACGAACTTGCCAATGGTGCAAGCCAGCGCTTGTACCGATTCGACGGCGAGTGTATGCTCCTCACCATAAAGGTTCAGTTGGCCCTGCGCGAGAACCAGGCGTTCCAGGACGTCGCTGAGAACCGGCGGCTGCTCTTCGGGCTCCATGATCGCAGCTTCCTCCGTGCGTGGGCGATGCTCTGCTCATTCACTTCGCACATTGATTGAAGACAGAGCCCCCGTACTTGTCATTCCACAGAACCCGGCCGGTGTTCACAGCAAGATGTCCTGGTGCGCTGTGGGGTTCCCGGTCAGCAATCGGCATGCACGCGCGATGCTTCTGGTGGGAGAGGGGGGGGTCATCCGAAGCTCGTGGCGGAGCGGCTGAGGCATTCCACGATCGTGCTGACGCTGGATACGTACCCCAACGTGCTCCTGCCCATGCAAGAAGAGGCAGCCCGCAAGCTTGACGAAGCACTGCGAGCCGCCTCCCATCAGAGCCACGAGAAGTGATCATGCTCCTAGCGTTAAGGGGCGGCGGTGCTCGTAACACCGTCGCCCAAGTCTCCACGATAGCGTGCTGCAATCAGAGATCACAGCGTCAGAGCAGACTGGGCCTTCGCTTTGCAGGCAACTGAGAGTTCATCTACCAAATGAAGGGATCGACTTCGGGCTTCGTGAGTCTGATGATCTTGCCGAACCTGGATGCCAAGTCAGCGCGGGAACTCCCGGATTTGAAACGGACTTTGAATAAGTAACTGCCGTTCGCGCTTATCTCTACTGACTTGCTGTTATCACCGAGGGCTTCCAGCTCACGGCGTATTGGCTGGATAACGGCGTGGACTCTATCCGTCAGATCATCCCTCTTGCCGAAGTACAATTGGCAGTGCGGGTCATCGTTGCGCAAGTTCACTTCGAAGGCAACATCTCCAAGGTGTAGGCCCCATACATGCGCCATTCCGATGAACAGTTTCCCTGTGTTGTGCCGGGACTTCGAGCGCAACTTGAGATCCGGCAGGAGATCGTGCAAATGCTCTCTTAATAGCAGGCCGAGCTCGCAGACTCCCGGAATGGTTTTCCAGTCGTGCTGGGAGCTGAGTTCAGCATCGTCCCTGCAAGCGTAGGCAGCACCGCCCCCCAAGACCTGCCTATCCACCAGTTCTGACTGCGTGAGATGAACCTTGCCGTACTCAGAGACGCCACCGTGCAATTCGATAAGACGCAGCTCGAAAGGAGGCAGATGCTCGCACAGTCGACGTGCTTGGTCGATCACGCTTTTCACGTACTGCCGTGATCTGAATGACCTCGCCGCTATCACGTACACGTAGCCCCATGCCCATGCTCTCGCAGGCTCTAACGGCTCGCCTAAGTGTGTTGGTAGGCCGTCGCCAGTGACGAATCGCCTCTGATAACGTTCATGCATCCTTCGAGCAGTCACCGGGCCCACGTGAGCGGTAACGTGATCCATACGGTGGCTCATAGAGCACGCCAGTTCCGCAGGTGTCGTATCTCCGTCGCCGCTTGCGTCCAACTTGAACTCCAGGCACACCAGTCGGCCGTCCTGCAAGGCAGCCACTCCATCTGGCCGACCCTTCTTTCCTCGCATGACCAGATTCCCACAGTCGAGATCCAAAAGAACTGCATCTTCGCCCAGAACACATTCCGGCTGGAGTTGAAAGGCTCTGTGTAGTGCGCTCTCTTTCCTCACTTGCTCTAAGCTGTCCGACATCGATCCTCCAGTCCAGGAAACCCTAGGGTTACTCATCATACCAACTCAATCAGAGTTGAATGTTTGCAGAATGTTTGCAGACCGGGCACTTCGCACAAAAAACAGCCGCAGGTTACTGCAGCTGTGAAAGCTCCTTTTGTCCTTATGTCCAGCGAGAGAATGGCGGAGAGGGTGGGATTCGAACCCACGGTGACGCAAGCGCCACAACGGTTTTCGAGACCGCCCGGATAAACCGCTCCCGCACCTCTCCGCCTGCACACGAGACATAAAAATGGCGCCCTTGGAGAGAATCGAACTCCCGACGCCCTCCTTAGGACGGAGGCGCTCTATCCACTGAGCTACAAGGGCGTTCCACCGGAATGGTTAATGGCCGATGGTTGATGGTTAATGCGGGCCGGACTCCCCGCCCATTCACCATTAGCCATTGACCATCAGCCATTTCTGAAAGTGTGGCGCGCTTGGAGGGATTCGAACCCCCGACCTAAAGGTCCGCAACCTTCCGCTCTATCCCCTGAGCTACAAGCGCGCTTCGTGCCGCACTGAGCGACACCACGTAGTATACCATTTGGAGCGTTCATTGTCAACACAAATGAACTCCACCATGCGCTCCGAAGCTGTGTTGACGTAAGAGTTCACGACTCCTGATAGACTGCTGTTTTCCTGACCTAACCCCCTGGCCCCCTTCCCGAAACGGGAAGGGGGGGAACAAGTTCCCCTCGCCGCTTCGGAGAGGGGCCAGGGGAGAGGTTCGACCAACATTCCTATCAACGGCCGTGAACTGTTTCGTGTTGACACCACATGAGGTATGGTATATACTTTGCAGGTGCGTTCGGAGAGGGGGCCTGCATCATACCGTTTGACTGCATGAGGGGCAGCCTCGCGGGCAGGACAATGCCGCATTGCGAAGGCTCTGCGCTCAGAGAAAACGGGCATATCGTTACCAGCGGCAGCCCCGGCGAATTATGCTGTACGCCGCTCTTTCGCAGGGATCGAGCGGGCCGGCAGTCGAGGTATCGTACGGCGGCGCAGCCATCGTCCTCGGGTCGAGATCAAACCTGTAGCGCGTGAGAGAAAGGACAGAGCCGGGGGTTGATTCGAGATGAATATCTCTCACATCCTGTTACCCTACAAAGGCTCGTCATCGGAGGAAGAGCTTCTACGAGTCGTGTCACGCATCGCAAGGGCATTCAAGGCCAGGATCTCGGTCGTCCACATCATCGAAGTCCCCATGGCACTGCCCCTGGATGCTGAGAACCTCCCCGGCGTTAACGAGGCAAACGCGGTGCTCGTCAAGGCCGAGGGCATCGCGCGCTCCGCGGGAGCCCGCGTGGATACCGACGTGCTTCGGGCCAGAGACGCCGCTCACGCCATCGTAGAGGAAGCGGTCCGGCGGAACGTTGACCTCATCTTCATGGAAGCCAGCGAGCGAACGCGGCTCGGGACGATCACACTCGGACGAACGGTGGAGTACGTGCTGAAAAAGGCGCCGATACCCGTGCTCATAAGCAGATTAACGATCCAGACATAGGGCGACGGAGCCCGTTCCCGGTTGAGCACGGCCGTTTACTTATTGCCCGAATCGGGTGTAGAATACTCCAGGAGGCAGATCATGAACATAGTGATACTTGGCTGCGGGCGGATAGGCTCCACCCTTGCAACGTCCATGTCCCGAGACGGGCACAACGTTTCCGTCATTGATCGCTCGAGTGACGCTTTCCGCAGGCTCGGCGCGGATTTCAAGGGGAACATGATCCTGGGAAACGGGATTGATGAAGAGATACTGAGGGATGCCGGGATAGAGCAGGCCGACGCCTTCGTGGCGGTCACGAACGGGGATAACACGAACATCATGTCCGTTCAGATTGCGAAGGAAAAGTTCCACGTCCCGAAGGTTGCCGCCAGAATCTACGATCCGATCCGCGCGTGTGCTTATCGCGAACTGGGCATCGAGACCATCTGTACGACCGTTATCGGCGCCAGGCTGATGAAGGACTATCTGCTCGGCAAGGAGTGGGGCATGGCCTCGGATTACTGCTCTCTGAGCGACGTAGAAGCAGCAATCTGACCCTGAGGCATCTTCACCTACCATAATCGTCTCAGAACGGAGATATTCGGGATGTACGTAATAGTTGCAGGCGGCGGCAAAGTTGGACACTACCTCACACGTGCCTTGATAGAGGCGGGCCATGAAGTGCTGGTGGTGGAGAAAGATCGCGCCCGGTCAGCCTATCTGGCAGAGCAACTCGGCGAAGTCGTGACCACGGGCGATGCGTGCGAAGTCCGAACCATGAAGGAGATCGGCATGGAGCGCGCGGACGTCGTGGTAGCGGCAACAGGCGACGACGAGGACAATCTTGTCATCTGCCAGATGGCGAAGCGCAAGTTCCACGTCCCCAGGACAATTGCACGGGTGAACAATCCGCAGAACGAGGACATCTTCCAGCGGCTCGGCATAGACTCCACGGTGAGCAGCACGAAGATAATCTTCAACCTGATCGAGCAGCAGATCGAGACGGGCGAGGTAATCCCGCTGGCAGCCCTGCAGCGCGGGAATATCGAGTTGGTCGAAGTTGACCTCGGCCCGGATTCGCCCGTCGTCGGGAAGAGGATACCTTACATCGGGCTGCCCGAGGAAGCGCTGATCATCTCCATAGTGCGCGATGGACACGCCATCCTGCCGAACATAGACGTGGAGTTCAAGGAAGGCGACACGGTGATCGCCCTGGTCACGGCTGACAAAGCAGCCACCCTGAGGAACGTGTTCGCCGAGGGACGGTAGGGTCCCCGACTGGAGACTGCGAGTCACCCGGAAGCCTTAAAAGTGGGGGTGGAGCGTCGAACTTTCAACTTCGAACGTCCAACGTCGAACGTCTGAGAGAAGCGTCCCCGGCGGTGGAGAAGTTTTCCACGGCCAACCTGGTCGGTTCCTTGATTCAGAGGCTGGTCCGGCGCTGGCGGCTAGCTCACCGAAATCTGGCTGCCCTGGGCGTCCTTCGTGATCTCGATGCGCGTGGGGAACGCATCCTTCAACTCGTCAATGTGCGTGATGACGAGGATCTTCTCGAAGTCGTCGCGGATGCTGTTTATCGCCTCGACCAACTTCTCCCTGCCCTTGCCGTCCTGAGTGCCGAAGCCTTCGTCTATAATAAGCGTCTGAAGCCGGGCTCCCGCACGCCTCGCCAGCAGCTTCGAGAGAGCTATTCTCAGCGCGAAGTTCACCCGGAATGCCTCCCCGCCGCTGTACAACTCATAACTCCGCGTGCCCATGTCGTCGCTTATCTTTATGTCAAGCGTCTCCGCCGTCCCGCCGGTCTTCTTGTCCCGAACCGTCTCGATGCGGACCTGCATGGCGTTGTCCGTCATCCGAGCGAGCAGGCGATTCGCCTCCTCCTGAATCTCAGGGATCGCGTTCTCGATTATCAGCGCCTGGACGCCCTTCTTCCCGAAAGCCGCCACGAGCTCCGCGTAGACGGCCTTGTCCTTCTTCGCCTTCTCGAGCTCCTTGCGCTTCGCGGACAGGTCGGAGCGGAGCGTCTTACAGCGTTCAAGCGCATGTTCGAGAGTAGCGATCGTCCCGGTGACCTGCCGGTCCGCATCGCGCAGCGACTGCAGAGAGGCGGAAACGTCTGAAGACTCCGAAGCCACGGCCTGGAGTTCCTCCACGGATTTGCCGAGATGCTCAATAGCCTGTTTACACTCGGCGATGGACTTCTCCCGGGCGGCGGTCAACTCCGCGAGCGACTTCAGGCTCGACTCCTCCGCGGGGAGGCTCTCCTCAGCGTGCTTCAGGCTGACGGCCAACGCCTCGAACTCCTCAAGGCCGGCGATCTCTTCCTTCGTCCGGCGGTGCGCATCGGGATCATATTCGAGAGCGGCAATCTTGGCTTGGACGGCCTCGAGCTTCGAGCGCGTCTCGCGCGCGAAATCGCTCGACTCGAGCTTTCCGGTGACACCGTCCAGCCTCGCCGTGACGCCGGGCAGTTGCTTCCGGTATTCCCCGATCTGGAATCTGAGCTGCTCCGCCTGCGCGAGATGCCTTCGGGCCTCCAGCCCGGCCTTAAGCTGCTCGTCAATGCGGGCGGTCTCCTGCCGGGCCGCGTCGCGCTTCTCTTTCGCATCTGAGCCTTCCTTTTTCAGGGAGCGAATCCGGCCGTCAACTTCCTCGAGCTTCGAACGGTAGTCTGCGATGATGCTCTCGTGCTTTTCCCTGCGGAGCTCCGTCTGGCATACAGGGCATTTCGCGCCGGGCTGAGAGATCAGCTTCAGCTTCTCCTCCAGTTCCGGCTTCGTCGCGTTGACAAGCGCGTCGTGCTGAGCCTTCAGCGCACCCAGCTGATCCGACCGATCGGAGATCTCGGCTTGAAGACCGGCACGCCGGCCGTCCAGCTTGTCCAGATCGCGGACCTGCTTGCGCAGGGATTCGATGTCCGCTTTCACCTTTGGAAGAGCCGCCACCTTGCTCCCCAGCTCCGAGAGTTCCTTCGCGAACGACTCCCGCTCCAATTCGAGCTTGTGCTTCTCCGTGAGGATCTGCTGGTCCAGGCCGGACTTTTCATGCTCCAACGTGCGAAGTTCCTCGAGCCGGCGGTCGAACTGAGAAATGCGCTCGCGGGTGGAACGGAGCTTCTCGTGGCCGGAGATTATCCGCTCCCTGTCCTTCAATATCTCGCAGCTTCTGGCAACGCGGCGCTCCTGCTCGGCCTTCTGCATCAGCAGATTCTCGACCTCCGACCGCCACTCGGATGCCTGCCGCTCCATCTCCTTAACCCGACGCGCAGTCGCGTCCAACTCCGCCTGACGCGCCTGAAGCTCCCGAAGTCGGCCTTCCATCCCGGCGATCTGCGATTCGAGAGCGTCGCGCTCAGCCTTCGACTTGGCCAGCTCCGCGCGGTAGCCGTCTTCGTTCGCCAGTTCTGCTCCGAGCTGACCGATCTCCCTGTCCAATTCCTGGACCCGCTGCTCGGCCTCGTTTCGACGCTCCTTCGCCTTCTGCTCAAGTGCATCGTAGCGGCTGAGATCGAGAATGTCCGCCAGGATCTTCTTCCGGTCGGAGACCGTCTGCTTGGTGAACTCGTCCGCCCTCCCCTGCTGGATGTAGGCGGAGTTGATGAAGGTCTTGTAGTCCATGCGGAGGATGCGTTCGATCAGGCGGCCGGTATCGCGGATTCCCTGCCCCGTGATCGGCTTGAACTCGCCCGACTCATCAGCGACGTAGAGCTCCCAAACGCTGCCGGACTGCCGCTTGCTTCGGCCCCGGATCACCCGGTAGAGGTCGCCGCCGAGCTCGAAGTCCAACACGACCCGCATCTCGTCCGCCCCGAGTCGGATAAGCTCATCTGACGAGGCCCTGGCCTCGCCCCACAGCGCCCAGGTGATCGCATCCAGCAGGGCTGATTTGCCGTTGCCGTTATCGCCCGAAAGGCACGCCAGACGCATGCCGGTGAAATCGAGCGGCATCACCTGCTCGCCGTAGCTCATAAAATTCCTGAGTTCAAGCCTGACGGGTATCATCGCATCTCACCCCCATGCTGACTGCTAGCGCCCCCACGGAATCCCCAGGAATGAATTCCTGGGCTAACCTCGAGCAAAACCCTCCGGGTTAGGGTCGTTTTAGTCCGGCAGGACTTTGCCCCCCTCTAGCCCAGGCGTTTTCAACCCTGGGCGCCCACATCGCCGATTCAATCTACTGGGCTGAAGGGCGACGTATCAAGCTGCATCGGCACTAGTGCCAAGTTGCGGAAATCCACGTCATATCGTAGGGGCGACCCTCTGCGGTCGCCCGATCTCCGGGAGGCCGCTGAGGGCCTCCCCTACACGGAATGCGGACTTGCGCAAGCAAGTACTAGGTCACCTGCGACTCGGCCAACAGCTCTTCGACGAGCGGCCGGGCATATTCCATCAGCTCGGCCTTTCGCTTGCGGTAATCGTCCCTGGTATCGAAGTACATCTCCAGCGCCTGGATCGGATCGAGCGACTCGTTGAGCAGGCGGTTGCGCACCGCGTCGTCGTCGCGGATCACATCCTTCGTGACTGACACCACCAGGAACGCCGGAGACAGGGCTTCCCTGATTTCGGCCTCCCGGACCAGCGGCAGCTTGTCATGCGATATGTGATAGAGGAGCTTCACGACGGCATCCCGAATGTCGCTTTCGGCGATGGCGCGCAGAATCCTCGCGGTCGGATCCTCCGCGTCCGCGTCCACCTCGATCTCAACGAACCGGCGCGCCGGCACACTCACGAACTCGTAGGACACGGCGCCCCTCGCCAGCTCAACCAGCACGAAGCCCTTCTCCTCGTTCCGCTCGCTGAAGTCAATCCGCTCGATACCGCCGCAGTATACGACCGGGGGAGACTCCCTCTTGTGCAAATCCTGGAACTTGTGGATATGCCCCATGGCGACGTAGTCGAACGCGGGATTGGCGACCGAACTGATCAGCACCTCCGGCTCGGCCACGTTGAGATAGCCTCCCTGGGAGCTGACCTTCGCGTTCTTGATCCAGAAATGCCCCAGAAGGACGGATAGAATCCCCGGCTCGAGACGCCCTGCAAGGTATTCGATGTACTCACAGTACTTCTCAACCATGAGGTCGGTGGTCTCCTGGATCGTCCTGTCTTTGTACTCGTCCCTCGAGAGAACGGCGCTTCTGACCAGGTAAGGCATGCCGGCAATCTGTACCGGGCCGACCGCGGTTTCGAGCCTGCAGATCTCCGGCTTACTCAGCAGGTGCACGTTCCGGACTCCAAGCGTGCGGTATATCTCGACGGCGTTCGCCCTGGCCTTCGAGCTCGGCACGTCGTGGTTGCCCGTGACCATCACGACAGGAATCCCCGCATCGGTCAACCGGCGAATACACGAGGCGAACTCACGCTGCTGGGTCTGGCTCGGATCCCTGGACTTGTAAGCATCCCCGGCAAAAAGCGCCAGGTGGACTTGCGCCTCGAGGGCCTTGTCAATCGCGAGATTGAGCGAGCGCCGGAAGTCCATAAGCCGCGTATTCAGGCCGGTTTCCGGGTCAACCTTGCCGTAGGTCTCGATGCCGAAATGGGCATCGCCGAAATGCATGATCTTCATGGGTTTCACGTTGAAGTCCGTGATGCGTAACACCTGATACGTGATGCGTGATCCGTGATGCGTGAATCCATACCTTTCCCGGGCATCACGGGTCACTTGTGAGATTATAGCAGAAAGCAGCTCGTCTTTCTACGCCGGAGAACCGGCGGGTGTCCAGGGCGCACCCGGGAATCAATTCCCGGTCTACGAAGCCCAAACCCCTGCGGGTTTCCGGTCCCGGAGGGACTTAACCCGCGTAGACCCCGCCTTCAGTCGGGGGCCCATCTTTCGGCGCGTCTTGCGACCGATTCCGAACGGACCGAGCGCCAACCAGGTATCCTAGCCCTTGAACGTGTTTAGGACAGGCGGGATGTGGGAACAATCTCGGCTGAGGCAGATTGTCAGGAAGGAGGCCCCAGTTGGAGATCCTGGTTCTGTTCGACAGCAAAGGCGGGAACACCTACGCGCTGGCAAAGGCGGTTGCGGAAGGCATCCAGGAAGTCGAAGGCATGCAGCCGAGGATACGCCGACCGAAAGAGACGACGCCCATGGAAATTATCCGCGCGGACAAGGAGTGGTCGGAGTTCTATGATTTCAAGATGAAGGAGATCACGGAGGTAACTCTGGACGACCTGGTGGAAACGGAAGGCCTGGCCTTGGGCAGCCCGACCAGGTACGGAAACATCTCCCCAACGATGGGCAACTTCCTGGAGAGCACCGGGCCTCTCTGGATAAAGGGCGCGCTCATAGGCAAGCTTGCGGGCGTGTTCGCGAGCACGGGCACGATCCACGGCGGGCAGGAAACGACCCTGATAACCATGATGGTTCCGCTCATGCATCTCGGATACATAATCGTGCCGCTGGGTTACACGGACCCCGGCGTGATGCAAACTGAAAGAGGCGGCACGCCTTACGGGCCGACCTCCGTGACCGGTCTCGGCGGCCAGACCCCGACCGACATCGAGTTGAAGCTCTGCAGGGTCTTCGGAAAGCGACTGGCTGAAACGGCAAAGACACTCCGGTCATAGGACCATGCCACTCGTCACGAGCAAGGAGATCGTCACCAGGGTGCGGCGGCAGCCGATCGGATAAGCGTTTTCGGCAGTTCCGGAAAGGCAGTGTAGGAGTCATGACTGTGGAACAGGAGCGGCTCATCCATACGAAGGAGGAGCTGCTGGAAATGTACCACCAGATGGTGTTGATCCGCGCGTTCGAGGAGAAGGCGGCGGAGATGTACACGAAAGGAAAAATCGGCGGCTTCCTGCACCTGTACTCGGGGCAGGAGGCCGTTGGGGTGGGTTTTATCTCCGTGCTGCGCGAGGATGACTACGTCGTAGGCGCGTACCGGGAACACGGACAGTGCATAGCGAAGGGCACCGATCCCAAATACGTGATGGCCGAGCTGTTCGGCAAGGCAACCGGCGTATCGAAGGGCAAGGGCGGCTCGATGCACATGTTCAACGTCAAGAAAGGCTTCCTCGGCGGGCATGGAATCGTTGGAGGCGGTATGCCTCTCGCGGCCGGAGTCGGTCTTGCCATCAAATACCGCAAGACCGATCAGGTCTGCGTCTGCTTCTTCGGCGACGGCGCGGTCAACGAAGGCGCGTTCCATGAGGCATTGAACGTAGTTGCGCTGTGGAGTCTGCCCGTGATCTACGTCCTCGAAAACAACATGTATGCTATGGGTACTGCGGTTTATCGAGCCTCTTCCATTCCCGATCTGATCAGACGGGCGAGCTGCTACGACATAGAGCGCGAGCAGGTTGACGGCATGGACGTTCTGGCGGTCCGCGAAGTGGCCGAGCGAGCGGTCAGAAAGGCCAGGGAAGACAAGGAGCCGCGCTTCGTCGAGGCGATCACCTATCGCTTCCGGGGGCATTCCGTGGCGGATCCGGCGACCTACCGAACGAAGGAGGAAGTCGAGGAGTGGCGGAAGCGCGACCCCATACTGCGAATGGAGAACTACCTGAAGGACAACCGCATGGTCACGGACGACGACATCGAGGCGACGCGCGCTGAGGTAGATGCGAGAATCCAGGAGGCCGTGGACTTCGCCGAGTCGAGCCCGTTCCCTGCCCCGGACGCGCTGTATGAGGACGTCTACGCATGAGGAAGGTGTCCGTATGGCACAAACGATAAGCTACAGGGACGCGCTGAACCAGGCGCTGCGGGAGGAAATGAGACGCGACCCGGATGTGTTCGTGATTGGAGAGGATGTCGCCGAGTACGGCGGCGCATACAAGGTCACGGAGGGGCTTCTCCAGGAGTTCGGAGCGGAGCGTGTGATTGATACGCCCATATCGGAGGAGGCAATCGCAGGCACTGGGATAGGCGCGGCAATGGTGGGGCTCCGACCTGTGGTGGAGATGATGACCATCAACTTCGCGCTTCTGGCGATGGACCAGATAGTCAATCATGCCGCGAAGCTCCGCTATATGTCGGGAGGTCAGCTCCGGATATCCGCCGTTATCCGTGCAGCAGAGGGAGCCGGCCTTCAGCTCGGCGCCCAACACTCTCAAAACCTGGAATCATGGTTCGTCCACATCCCCGGCCTCAAAGTAGTCGCGCCGGCGGTTCCGTCGGACGCGAAGGGCCTGCTGAAGAGCGCCATCCGCGACAACAACGTGATCATCTTCCTCGAACACGAGATACTTTACAACAGCAAGGGAGAGGTGCCGGAGGACGAGGAATACCTGGTTCCGCTCGGCGTGGCTGAGGTCAAGAAGCCCGGAACCGAGGTCAGTTTGATCTCGTACTCGCGCATGCTCACGCTCTGCATGAGAGCGGCCGAACAGCTCGCGGGCGCTGGCATTGACGCCGAGGTAGTTGACGTGCGAACTCTGAAGCCGCTGGATACAGCGACGATCGTCAACTCGGTCAGGAAGACTCACAAGGCGATCATCGTCGAGGAGGACTGGAAGTCCGTCGGCATGGGAGCGGAGATTACGGCCAGGATTCTGGAGGAGACGTTCGATTATCTGGATGCGCCGGTGATGCGGCTGGCCCTCGCGGAAGTGCCGATGCCGTATTCCAAACCGCTCGAACAGCTCGCGCTGCCGTCGGTGGACGAGATAGTCTCGGCAGCCCGACAGATCACCGGCAGGGGCTAGCGTATCGAGACAGGGATGTCATTCTGAGCGGAGCGAAGAATCTGGCCTCCGATTGTGAGATTCTTCGTCGCCCCGCTCCTCAGAATGACATGTGAAGTGTAAGAGTGGGATGGAGGAGGACAAATGCCGCAGATTACAATGCCCAAGATGAGCGACACCATGGAGGAAGGCAGGGTTATACGGTGGCTGAAGCATGAAGGCGACCGGATCACCGAAGGCGAGCCGATAGCCGAGATCGAGACGGACAAGGCAAACGTGGAGATGGAGGCTTTCGAGTCGGGGATTGTGAGGCAGCTCATTGCCAAGGAAGGCGAGACCATCCCGGTCGGCACGCCGATCGCCGTGCTCGAAGCTCCGGAGGGAGCGCCGGAAGCGCCTGCGGCGCCGGTGCAGCCGCCCGAACAGATGCCTGCCGTTGCAGCTCCTCCGGAGGCTGCCGCACCCGCGGCGCCCGCCCAGGAAAAACCGGCTGCTCCTCCCGAAGCCGTGGAAGAGCGCGTGAAGGCGTCACCCGTCGCGCGCAGGATGGCCGAGGAGCACGGCATTGACCTGTCTAAGATTCAGGGGATGGGGCCGAACGGGCGCATCGTGGAATCGGACGTCGAGAACTACCTCAAGCAGATCGAGGCAGCTCCAGCTCCTCCGCCTGTTGTTGAGGCTCCGCCGCCCAGGCCGGCCGCTGTTCCGACCCTGGGGGTGCCGACGGAAGAGCGCGAGCTGACCCGGATGCGCAAGACCATCGCGGAGCGCCTGACCAAAAGCAAGCAGACGATCCCGCACTTCTACGTCACATCCGAGATCGAGATGGACTGGGCGGCCAGGGTCCGCGACGAGTTAAACGCGGACGAAAGCCAGCCGAGGGTCTCCTTCACAGACCTGGTGATCAAGGCCTGCGCGCTGGCTCTGACGAAGTTCCCGGAGACCAACTCCTCGTACTCGGAGAACAAGCTGCTTCTCCACAAGGAGATCAACATCGGCATGGTGGT
>Ga0315274_10002803_pt1 | contig 26005 bp, 19 predicted proteins | sample YL17G02_20_MG_FD_203700 | JGI IMG/M metagenome (GOLD analysis project Ga0315274, IMG submission 203700) | Sediment microbial communities from Yellowstone Lake, YNP, Wyoming, USA - YL17G02_20 | ecosystem: Environmental > Aquatic > Freshwater > Lake > Sediment | place: USA: Wyoming | collected...
ATCGGGAAAACTCGACGTGTATCGCGAACTGTTGGATCGCGAGATTCTGACGCCCGAGATTCTGTCGGAAATCGTTCAGAAAAGCGACCACCCCGCGGCTCGACGTAACCGTGAACTGCTGGCGCTGGAGATTCTGAGTCTGAACGGCTTTGTCTCGGCGGCCACGCGCGACCGGCTGGCGGCGCGTCTGGGCCAGCCGGAGTTCTCTCTGGCCGAAGCGTTGACGCAATCGGACGAGGCGGCGTCGGCGCAAATCGCCGACGCGACCTCTCGCGGCATGGCCCTCCCATCCGTCGAGCTGAGCGCCGTGGCGCTCGACGAACCCTCGCGCGGGTTTTGTCCCGTCGCGTTTCTCCGACGCGGCCTTTTCCTGCCGGTCGAAACCGACGGCGTGATTCGGCTGGCCACGTCCGACCCCTTGAACCTCTCGATTGCCGACGTGATCGCCATCACGACGGGCCGAGCGGTTCTGCTTTGCTATGCTCCGCAAGCCGAGATCATCACGGCGATCAATCGTCTCTTTCCGGAGGTTAACGCTGTGGCTGAGCCGACTCCATCCGTTCCGCCGTCCGGCCCACCGCCGGCGCCCGCGGCGCCGCGGACCGAGCCAAAGGCCGACGCGCGCTCCGATGCGCCGCAGAAAGTGCCGCCGCCGCGACCCGTCGAGCAGGTCGTCAAAATCGTGGACAGTATGTCCACGGTCGAGTTGGTTTCCTCGATGATCGAGAGCGCGGTGGCCACTCACGCCACCGACATCCACCTCGAGCCGCAGGCGCAGGGACTTCGCGTCCGATTCCGCATTGATGGACAGTTGCACAATGTGATGAACATCCCGACCGAAATGGCTCTGCCCGTCATCTCGCGAATCAAGGTGCTCGCCAACATGAACGTGACCGAGCGGCGGCGGCCCCAGGACGGCCATTTCTCGCTCGACATGGAAGGCCACCCGTTCGACTTCCGTGTCTCGGCCATGCCGTCGCATCTGGGCGAAAAACTGGTCTTGCGCATCCTCGAACAAGCCACTGTCCTCAAAGGGCTGGGCGAGCTGGGTCTGGCGCCCGCGCAAGAAGAGGAACTCTCGCGCCTGATCCAGCGGCCCTACGGCCTCATCCTGGTCACCGGCCCAACCGGCAGCGGCAAGACCACAACGCTTTATTCGGCCCTGAGCACGATCAATCGCCCCGGGATCAACATCACCACCATCGAAGATCCGGTCGAGTATCAGTTGCAGGGGATCAACCAGGTGCAGGTGGACTACGCGATTGACATGGATTTCGCCAGCGGGTTGCGCGCGACGCTGCGCCAGGATCCCGATGTCATCATGGTCGGCGAAATCCGCGACAACGAGACGGCGCGCATCGCCATTCGCGCCGCGCTGACCGGCCATCTGGTTCTCTCGACCCTTCACACCAATTCGGCGGTGGGCGCGGTTTCGGCGCTCTATCACATGGACATCCAGCCCTATCTGGTTGCGAGCGCGGTGGCCGGGGTTGTGGCGCAGCGGCTCCTCAAGAAAGTCTGCGGCGAGTGCAAACAGGCGTTCAAGCCGACGGCGGGTTTGTTGCGCGATATGGGTTTGGACGCGACATCGAAACGCCGGATGTTCCGCGGCCAGGGCTGCTCGGCGTGTTTGAATACGGGTTGTTCGGGACGCACCGGCGTGTTCGAAGTATTCCGCGTCAACGAGCCGATGCGCTACTTGATCATGGAGAAAACGAGTGAAGACCGGATCGAGACGGAGGCGCGCGGGCACGGTTTCCACAATCTTCGCGAGAACGCCATCGAGAAGGTGTATGCGGGCATTGTCTCGCCCGACGAGGTTTTGCGCACGATTTTCTTGAACGAGTGAGAAAGACAAGGATGAAGGCGGAAGGATGAATGAACAAGGATGAAGGCCGAAGGATGAAGGATGAAGAAAGAGCAAACGAAACCGCAAAACGTGCAAGATGGTGAGTGGGTTTGCTCTTGCTTCATCCTTCATCCTTCCGCCTTCATCCTTTCAATTTAGGAGGATACGCATGTCGCCCTCGAAAAAGAAGGAAGCCAAACCGGAGGAGTCGGCGCGATTGCGCGAGGCGATCATCAATAAGATTCGCGGCGAGGACCGCGGAGAATCGGAAACCTTCACGCCTCCGCCGGCGCCCCACGGCTCGGCGGCGCCCCCCGGCGAGAAGAGCGTGTTGGGCGCCGAGTTCACCCTGTTCGGGCCGAACACTCGCGACATGGCCGTTTTCTGTCGCCAGTTGGTGACGCTTCTGGACGCCGGCATTCCGTTGCTGCCCAGTCTGAAAATCCTGAGCGTTCGGACGCAACATCCCCGGCTGAAGCACGTCGTGCGAGAAGTGGCCAACCAAGTCGAGCAAGGCACGCGATTCAGCGCCGCGCTGGCGGCCCATCCGAGCGTCTTCTCGCCGTTGTTCGTCAACGTGGCGCGGATCGGCGAAGCGGGCGGGATCCTGGAAGGTTCGCTCAAGCGTCTGGCCGAAGTGCTCGAAAGCAAAGCCTCGATTCGGCGTCGCATCCTGGCCGCCATCGCCTATCCGGTGGCCGCGATCCTTGTCGCCATCATCATCCTGACCATCGTCATGACGGTCGCCATTCCCATGTTCCAACAGGTCTATCAGGAACTGGGAGCCGAGCTGCCGCGGCCGACGCGAATCATCATCGCCATCTCGGAATTCATTCGCGGCTACCCCATCCTCTATGTTCCGGTGATCGTGGCGCTTCTGGCGGTGCTCTATTTGTTCCGGCGCACCGCCGCGGGCAAACGCTTCTTCGACACGTGCCGGCTGCGATTGCCGTTGCTGCGAACCATCAACGTCAAGATCGCGATCGCGCGGGTGACCCGGACGCTGAGCAGCCTGGTCTCCGCGGGCATTCCGCTGCTCGAAGCCCTGCGGACCGTCGTCCAGAGCTCGGAGAATATCCTGGTGGCCGAGGCCGTCCAGCGCGTCCACGACACGGTCGAGGGCGGGGGGAAGCTTGAAGATCAGCTCCGCAAGGAACATCACGTGTTTCCGCCTCTGGTGGTGGACATGATTGCGATCGGCGACGAGGCCGGCGCGCTCGACATCATGCTCGACAAACTCGCCGAAACCTATGACGAAGAGGTCGAGTCGGTGCTGCGCGGTTTGACGGCGATCATCGAGCCGATTCTGATCGTGCTGATCGGATTCGTGGTGGTGTTCATCGCTCTGTCGCTCCTTCTGCCCTACTACCATCTGGCGAAGGTGGTGTCGTAGAAATCTGTGGTTCCTGCGTCAGTGGAACTTGAGTTCGGAGTCCACGCTTCAGCGTGGTTTTTGTTTGTAGTCGTTCGTGATGCCCGAAGCGTCGCCCGGATAGGGGTGGAAAGTTCGTAATAGCGCCGCCAGGCGCGTTTTCGCGCGACCGTCGTTCTCACTTCAGGCCCCGCATTTCAACGCGCCTGGCGGCGCTACTACGAACGTGAGCGTCCTGATTTTCTGCGGTCGGCAGGCGAGAAGCATGGTCCTGACCAAGTCGGAACAAGAAGCCCTCGAAGAGCAAACCCTCGCCCCCTACGCGATGAAAAGCCGCCGGACGCGCGGCCGCGAGTACCCCATTGTCCCCGATGCGGTCCGAACGGAGTTTCAGCGCGACCGCGACCGGATCATCCATTGCGCGGCCTTTCGCAAGCTCGAGTACAAGGCGCAGGTTTATTTCATCCAGGAGGGCGACTACTATCGCACGCGCCTGACGCACACGCTCGAGGTCGCCCAGATCGGCCGGTCGCTGGCGCGCAACCTGCGCCTGAACGTGGACCTGGCCGAAGCGATTGCGCTGGCCCACGACGTCGGCCACACGCCGTTCGGGCACTCGGGCGAGTCGGCCCTGCGCCGCCGGATGGCCGACCATGGCGGTTTCGAGCACAATGCCCAGGGACTGCGCGTCGTCGAAAAACTCGAACGGCGCTATCCGGAGTTTCCGGGACTGAATCTCACGTGGGAAGTCCGCGAGGGGCTGATCAAGCACAGCACGTCCTACGATCACCCGGCCGCTGATCGCTTTGAACCCGACTGGATGCCGACGCTGGAAGCCCAGGTCATCGAGGTCGCCGACGAAATCGCCTTCAACAGCCACGACATTGACGACGCGCTGGCGATGGGGTTGATCGAGGAGGACGACCTGCGCGAGATCGCGTGGGTCTGGGACATCTGGGAGGCGGCGCGCGCCTCGGCGGGGCGACAGGCCCGCGGCGGCGATCTGGTCAAGTATCGCGCCCTCGGCCAACTGATTGACCGGCAGATGCTCGACGCTCTCGAGGCGACCGAAGCGAATCTTCGGCGGCTGGGAGTCGGGTCGGTCGAGGACGTTCGCCAATGTCGCGAGCGACTGGTCGGTTTCGGCCCGCGCCTGGCCGCCGACAACGCCGTGCTGCGCGACTTCCTCATGCGCCGGGTTTATGGCCATCCACGCGTGGTGCGGATGGTCACCAAGGCCGAAGGTTTCGTCGAGCGCCTGTTCGATCTCTACAATCGGGTTCCGACTCAGCTGCCGTTGGACCTTCAGGCTTCGATCGAAACCGAGGGCCGCGAGCGCGTCATCGCGGACTACCTTTCGGGCATGACCGACCGGTTCCTGCTCGACGACTACGTGCGCGCGTTTGAGCCTGAGCCGTTCTTGCGGCGATGATCTTTTTTGGGAGCGCCATGCGTGTCGTTTGAACTGTTGCCGCTCCACACCCGCGACCGCGACGAGATCGTTCGCCTGTTTGCTCAATATCCCTTCAAGACTCTGCAAAAGCAGGTCCAGGGGATGGACAGCGGGCGACTGGGGCAATTGCTTTGGGACCTCGCCGAACCGCAATTCGGGCGTCCCCAAACGAGCGCCTGGGTGGCCTGGCGCAAGCGGCCCCGCGAAGCCGTGGGCCTGGTCATGATGGCGCCCCACGCGTGGCACAGCGAGGTGTTTGGCCGCTCGATGGGCCGCATCGTTCACTTTGTCAACTATGTCGAACCCGCGACGTCCGGTCCGCCGCTGATCGAGGCGGCCATCGGCGCGGCCCGCGCCACAGGCATCGAGCAACTGGATTGCCGCGTGGACGGCCGCGACTGGCCCAGCGTCCATTTGCTCGAATCGTATGGTTTTCGGTGTGTGGATTGCTCGCTCAAGTTGGCGCGACGGCTCGACGATCTTCTTTCGGGACCCGCGGCGCCGGAGCCGGCGGGGATCGAAGTCCGCCTGTTTGAGCCGCCCGATCTCGACGCGCTCCAACAGATCGCCGCGCGCTCCCATGAGCACAACCACTTCTACAACGACCCGCATCTGGGACGCGAGCGCGCGTCGGCCCTCTTTCAGGAGTGGATTCGACGGTGCACCATGGGGGTCGCCGCGTTCATCTTGGTCGCCACCGATGCCGACGCCCGGCTGGTTGGATTCGTGACGGTGCTGAGCAACGCGGCCCTGACCCGGGTCGTCGGCGTTTCGATCGGCATCATTGACTATATCGTCGTGGACCGCGACCAGGCCGGACGGGGAATCGGCCGCATCCTGTTGCAGGCGGCCCTGCGGTCGCTGGCTCGCGACCACCAGTGGGTCGAGTTGCGCACCAGTCAGGAGAACTATCGGGCCGTGTCGTTCTATTGCGCGGCCGGATTCAATCTCATCGGTTCGGATTTTGTTTTTCACCGCTGGGAATCGGCGGCGAAATAGCCCGGTCGGCCGGCGCGGAGGGGGCTGCCGCCGAAGCCCCCCTGATTTCTTATTGACACCCCCGCGCGCGCTTCGATAGGTCTTTACGGTCGGCAAACGGGGAATGCCCAGTGAGAACGTATTGTCCGGCGAGGTGAACTCCAATGCCTGAGATCATCGTCACTCTCGGCGGCACTATGGTCAACCGGTACGTTTTTGAGAAGGACATCGTGAGCATCGGGCGGTCGCGGGACAACGATTTGTTCATCGAGAATCTCGCGGTCTCGCGCAACCATGCTCGCATTCGCCAGGAGGGCGGCCGGTTCTTCATTACCGACCTCAATAGCGCCAACGGAACCTTCGTCAACGGCAAGCAAATCACGAAGTCCGAATTGTCTCACAACGACATGATTGTGATCGGAAAGCACAGTCTCCTCTTCAAGAGTGAAGTGCTCAGCGACGTGGCGCTCATTTCCGATGCCTTTGGCGCCGAACGGACCATGGTCGTCAGCCGCGTTCCGACGGCCCTCCTTCGGGTCATCCGCGGCAAGCAAAAGGATCAGGAGTTTCGCGTGGACAAGGCCGAGGTAACGATCGGACGCGGCAAAGGATGCGGCATCTGTCTGCCCGATTGGTTCGTCGGCAAGCAGCACGCCGTCATCCGGCGCCGCGGGACCGCGTTTGTTCTGCGCGACGTTGGCTCCTGGCGCGGAACCAAGGTCAACGACCAGCCGGTCACCGAGACAGCCCTGAAGGACGGCGATGAGATTCAAATCGGCGGCACCCGCTTCCTGTTTTCTCTGGCCGAGGAAGCCGGCACGCCGCCCGGCGTCAAGCCCGTTGCGCCCGAGGCTCTCAAGGCCACCCCCGTCCCCTTCAAGCCGCCCGAGCGGGTTTCGCCCAAGCAGATCCTCCATGAGGTCGAGCGCGAGGAAGAGCCGATTCTTGCGGGCGGCGAGAACGATTTCATCGAGGCTTCGGCGGCCCAGGGGCCGCTGGGCGCGCTCGACCAGGACGGGATCGAATCCGAGGTGCTTTTCGAGGATCTCGAATCGGAATTGGCCCAGAAAGACAGGCCGCCCGCCACGGCCAGCCCGGCCAAGGCGTTTGTGACCGATGTGCCGACGCCGGCGCCCATGCGCGTCGAGCCTCCCGCGCGGGCCGAAGCGAAACTGCCTGGCGCCTCGTCCGCCGTTGCCGCTGCCGCGTCGCCCGACGACATCCGGATGTGGGAAGAGGCGTTGAGAAACAAGAGCTCTGTCATTCGCAAGCAAGCGGCCAAGATGCTCAAGAAGATGACCGGAAGGGACTATGACCACTAAGCGAAAGACTCAGCGGATCGGCATCTTCTCCGACATTCATGGCAATCTCCAAGCCCTCGAAACGATTCTCCGAATCCTGGAAACCGAGGAGAAGGTGGATCATTTCTTCTGCTGCGGCGACATCGTCGGCTATGGCGGCAATCCCAATGAGTGCGTGAATCTGGTTCGCGCCAAGAACTGCCCCGTCGTCGCCGGCAACCACGATCACGCCGCCCTGGGCATGACCGACACCAGCTACTTCAACGAAATCGCCAAAACGGCCATCCAGTGGACCGGCGAGGTTCTGACCCCTGAAAACGCCGAGTTCCTCCGCAATCTCCCCCTCACGATCGTCGAAGACGATTTCCTGATCGTCCATTCGTCGCCCAAGGACCCCGCGGCGTGGAACTACATTCTTACGCTCGGCGACGCGCGGATCAACTTCGAGCACTTTACCCAGCAAATCTGCTTCGTCGGTCATTCCCACCAGCCGTTCATCATCGAATATGCGAACGAGAAACTGTCTTGTCCTTCGCAGCCCTTTATCTCGGTGGCCGAGGGGCGTCGCTATCTGATCAACGTCGGCAGCGTGGGACAGCCTCGCGACGGCAACCCCGATGCGGCCTATGCCATCTATGACCGTAAAGAGCAGCGCATCGAGATCAAGCGCGTCGAGTATGACCTGGCCACGGCCCAGGAAGCCATCCGCACCCATGGCCTGCCTCTCCAACTGGCCGAACGTCTGAATCACGGCTGGTGACATCGTTCGGGGAGGGTGCCTGCCCATGGCCGAGAAGGCCTCATCCGCAGCTCCCGAATCGGCGCGGCGGCGCGTCGGGCAACTGCGCGACCTGATCGAGCGCCACAATCACTGCTACTATGTCTTGAACCGGCCCGAAATCAGCGACCGCGAATACGATCTGCTGCTTCGCGAACTCGAGGACCTCGAAACGAAACACCCTTCGCTTCGCTCGCCCCATTCGCCGACCCAGCGAGTCGGCGAGAAGCTCACCGAAGGCTTTGCCACGATCACCCACGCGATCCCGATGCTCAGCATCGCCAACACGTATTCGCAGGAGGAGTTGCGCGAATTCGACGATCGCGTGAAACGGCTGCTCGGCCTCTCGCAGGAAATCGAATATGTCGTGGAACTGAAGATTGACGGCGTCGCCGTGGCCTTGCGTTATGAAGATGGACTCCTTCTCAACGGCGCCACGCGCGGCGACGGCGTCCAGGGCGACGACATTACGGCCAACATCCGCACCGTCCGCGAGGTGCCCCTTCGGCTGGCCGCCGCGAAGGGCCGGCGCGGCCGAGTCCTCGAAGTCCGCGGCGAGGTCTATCTCGATCGCGCCGGTTTCGACGCGCTCAACCAACAGCGCGGAAAGACGGGCGAGCCCCTGTTTGCCAACCCCCGCAACGCCGCCGCGGGGTCGCTCAAACTGCTCGACCCAGCCGAAGTCGCCCGCCGGCCCCTGCAATCGTTCTTCTACGGCATCGGCGAAACCGACTATGATCTGCCGCCAACCCACGCCGAGCGGCTCGTTTTCCTCGAAAAGATGCGCCTGCGCGTCAATCCCGAACGAACCGTCTGCCGCTCGATCGAGGCCGTGATCGAGAAGACGGTCGAGTGGGAAACCCGCCGTCGCTCCCTGCCCTACGACACCGACGGCCTGGTCATCAAGGTCAACCGGATCGAGTACTGGGATCGCCTCGGCGCAACCGCCAAGTCGCCGCGCTGGCTGGTCGCCTATAAGTTTTCGGCCGAACAGGCCGTGACCACGCTCAACGAGATCGTCGTGCAGGTCGGCCGCACGGGCGCGATCACGCCGGTGGCCAATCTTGAGCCAGTTTTTCTGGCCGGGACGGTCGTTTCGCGCGCCACGCTTCACAACGCCGACGAGGTCAAACGCAAAGACGTTCGTGTTGGCGATCAGGTCGTCATCGAAAAGGCCGGCGAGATTATTCCCCAGGTCGTGCGCCCGCTGACCGAGCTGCGAACGGGAAAAGAAAAGCCGTTCGAGTTCCCCACGAAATGCCCGTGCTGCGGGTCGCCGCTTCTGTTCAGCGAGGAAGAGGTGGCGGTGCGCTGCGAGAACGCCTCGTGTCCCGATCAGATCAAAGACCGCCTGCTCCACTTCGGCCAACGCAACGCGATGGACATCGAGGGTCTGGGGACGCAGATCGTCGAGCAACTGGTTGAGAAACTCAGCGTGCGCCGGTTCGGCGACCTCTACCGTTTGACGCACGACCAGGTTGTCGGCCTCGAACGCATGGGTCCGAAGTCGGCCGACAATTTGCTGAAGGCCATCGAGGCGAGCAAGACGAGGCCGCTGTGGGCGCTCCTGTTCGGCCTCGGCATCCGCCACGTCGGACTGCAATCGGCCAAGGACCTGGCCGCGCATTTTGGAAACCTCGATGCGCTTCGAAAAGCCACGCGCGAAGAGCTTCAACAGGTCGAAGGCATCGGCGAGATTGTGGCCGAGAGCATCGCCAGTTTCTTCCACAATCCCGACAACGCCGCGATGCTGGATGATTTACTTTCGTGCGGCGTCAAGCCGCCGAGTAGGGCAGGTCGGCAACCTGTCGCCACCCCTGCCGCCGCCGGCGCTGCCCGTGCGACTGCCGGGGTTGCGGATGCCGTCGCCGCCGGTGCGCCCGAATCTCCCATCGCCGGCAAAACCTTCGTCCTCACCGGAACCCTCTCCACCATGTCGCGCAGCGACGCCACCGCGCGCATCGAAGCGCTCGGCGGCAAAACCTCCAGCAGCGTCTCGTCGAAAACCGACTATGTCCTCGTCGGCGACGAACCCGGCTCGAAACTCGACAAAGCCCGCCAACTCGGCGTCAAAACGCTGACCGAAAAGGAATTCCTCCGGCTGCTCGAGAAGGGCGAGTGAACGGCGAAAAGAGATTAGACGCAGAAGCGCTCGTCTCGGGTTTCAAGTTTCAAGCCATTGTCTTGCGTTCCGGCGTAAGAAGGGGGAAGCGAAGGTGTCATCCGAGATAACCTTTGCAGCGTCCAATAGCTGGGAGTAGAAAGGCATTAAATTGGAGTTGCAAGAGTTCCCTGGCCAATGAAACACCACATGCCGCATCCGCTACCCTGTCTGGCCTTCCTGCTGTTTTGCTTGTCGTGCGCGTTTCCTGCTTGGGCTCAAAACGCCGCCGCCGAGCCGACCACCCACATCTTCCACCTTCGTCACTTCGATGACGATTTTCTGCGATATGTATATCTGACCATTGGCAATCACGCCGATACGGCCGTGAAAGAGCCGGATCTCAGAACCAAGCGCGTCGTGCGCGGCACCTTGCCAACCGGCACCGATCCCAGCGACCACATGCGCTTCGTTTGGAATGTGGACACAGGCAGACTCTATCTCGATTTGAATCGAAACCACGATCTGACCGATGACCCCGTTTTCGAGGGGGGCGAGAAGACAGATTATTGGCGCCGCTTTAACAACATCATGCTGTCGTCGCCACGCGGGCCACAGTATGGCCTATACACTATTGATCTCGAGTTCTCGTGGTTTGCAGGGAAATGCGACTCTGGCCGCGTGGTGGTCCGCTCAGGCTGGCAGGGCGAAATCGAGTTGCATGGCAAGAAGTATCTTCTGGCATTTGTAGATAATCTGGATGGCAGGGTCACGACCACCGACACGTTGATTTTGCGACCGGCGGGCAAGGCTCTTCATTATATGTACAAAGAGGCAATCCCTCGTAGCGGAAAACTGTTTCTCAGCGGCCACCTTTACGAAGTGTCCTTTGCGATCGAGCCAGCCGAGGACGGCGGTCTGGTCGTGTCGCGCTGGACGGAAGTTCCGACCGATCTCGTCGAGTGCGAGGTTACCGGCCGATGCATCGCCCGCTTGTTCTTCAAGAGGTATGATGGGACACCCGTCATTCTGGACCAACCCGATAGGAGAGTCGCAATTCCCGTTGGGAGATACTTCATACAGGATGTCTATGTGGACGGAGGGCCCTCTGTTGGTGTGGTCTCTGGAGGCCATCGGAATGGCTTCGAAGTCTCAACGACGACACCGACTGTCATCCGCATGGGTGCGCCGCTGCGCAACACCGTTCAGGTTCTCTATCAGGGATGGGATAACGCGCTCGGCTTGTATTACGATCTGCAGGGTGCTGACGGCGAGTACTATGCACCACCCAATCCCGATGGGAAGCAGACGCCCCGATTTGCCGTATATTGGAAAGGCATCAGAATCGGGTCCGGTTCGTTCCAGCGCGAGATGCATGGAGTTCACTCATTCCTGTGGCAGGTGCCCGTGACCGCCTTCGGCGACTTGAGCATTGTGGCCTCGACCAACCTCGGCGAACTGGGGCCAACGCGCGGCGAGCCGTTTGTCTATCATCGGCGATTGCGGCAGAACCTGCCGCGGCTCCTTCCGTGGGCGCTGTTAGTGACGTTGCTGTTCTTGCCCCGCAACCGTGGGCTTCACCCAAAGATGGCGCTTGTGGTGGCCATGTTGGTTTACTGGATCTTCGGCGAGGCTAGCCGGAGCTCGCTCTGTGGCGATTTCAATCCTTTCCGCTATATCCATTTTCAATGCATCCTTCTCTACCAAGCGGTGGGAGTTGGCCTGTGCGGCTTATGGCTCCTGTCGCCATTTCTGAGCCGACTTCGTCGCCGCTGGATCATTCCACCTGCGGCAATTCTCCTGACCGCCGTAGCTTCTCTCGCCTTCTGGGAGGAGGCTGGTGGGGAGGCCTATCCGGGCATTACCGCGGGCCTCATTGCTGTTTTTCTCGCATCGCTGACCATCGTAGTTGCTTTGGCGCTCGGCGGTGTTTCCTGCCGAAACAATTACGCGCCGTGGCGATTTACACTGTGGACGGCGATTTGGCTGCTTGTCGTCACTGTGCTCGCGTGCCTGACGATCACGGCTTTCTTCGGGGACTTTCGCAGCTTCCACGAAGCAGTTATCACCCTATCCCTTGCGTGCGGCGACATGACAATCGGTTCGCTCGCTGCGTCACTACCGTATCTTGCTCTGACTTTCCATAATCGCGTCTTCCGCCAGCGGTTCTACACTATTTTTCGCTTGCCGGGGATGGTCGAGCAGATTGAAATTGAGACCGCAACAGCCGAACCCGCCGCGCAATAACTTCGCAGTGTCTCTGGCTTGGTCTTCCTATAGCTCGGCGAACGGACACGCGCTGGCGTCCGGTCCCAAAGGAAGTTTCACGTCGCCGGGACAGAGGACACATCCTCCACCTTCAAACTACCGTGCAAATCTGCATTCAGAATGCATAATTGCATGAAGAAAAGGAGAACCTACAAAGGGCGATCTTCTTGTGCGGCGATTGCACCATCGCACCCGTACCGCAGTCTCTGCCGGTCAAAGGCCGATGGCCGGTTCAAGACTCCGTTTCCAGTCACTTCCCCAGCCGCTTCAGCGTGAAGTTGCGCAGCGCGCTGCCGGTGTGCCACGTGGCCACGCCGAACGGCTTGATCGGCGCCTGCTCGTCCCAGACCGAGAACTTGTGCTCCTTGCGCACGAGATCAATCACCTGGTCCTGGTCAATCCAGCACTCGACCTTCTCGTCGCTGACGCGCAGCCGGAAGCGATACCAGCGGTTCGATTCGAAGCCCCTTCCCGTCGAAGTCTCGTTCTCCGAGGCGTTGTAGCCGTCCACGTTCGACAGTCCGACGACGCTCCCGCCCCAGCCGCCGTTGATCCAGGTGACCCACGAGTCGCCGACGGGAAACGTCATGCCGCAGAAGAAGTCGTCGCCGGAGATCCGCTTGGCCTCGACCGAGACCTCGAAGTTGGATGTCGGGAAGTCGCCCTGCCAGGCGATGCCCGTCATCGGCTTGCCTTCTTCGAGATAGACGACGCCGTCCTTCGCATAGACTTTTCCGTGATCCTCGAAATCATACTTGTCCTGCACCTTCCAGCCCGTGAGGTCCTTGCCGTTGAAAAGCAACGCCGTCCCGGCGTCCTTGGCCGCGGCGGCGGATTCGGCCTTCAGCTCTTTGAAGCGAATGTCTTTGAACTCGACGACCATCGGCGGGCCGGCGTGAATTTGCAGTGCCAAAATACCCGTCGTCGTGCTCACCCCTTCCTGTTCGTCGGTCAGCTCCGAAAAAACGACGCCGTTGATCTTCTGGGTCAACGTGTTGCCGCGTCCGGCGACGACCAGGTCGTTCCAATCGTTTTCCTTGTAGGCCTTTTGAATTTCGGCCGGCTCGCCGAGCGAGCTAATGCCTTTCTCGCCCTTGGCGTTGATCGTCACTTTCTGTCCGGCGACGGCCAGTCCCTGGCGCTTGCCTCGTTCGTCGTAGAAAAGGCCCATCTGCTTGCGGCTGGGGGCCACTTCCACCTGGTAGCCCGACACGACCCAATTGCCGTGATCGCGGCTGCGAATCTGAACGCCCGAGTTGCCGCCGCCGATGCGAAACGACAGCCGGAGATCGAAGTCGTTCAGCAACCCGCCACGCCAGAGCAGAAACGTGTTGCCCTTGGCGGGATTCTCGGCCGTCGTCTCGCCGCGGATCACACCGTCCCTGACTGACCAGAGCTTGGGATTGCCGTCCCAGCCGCTCAAATCCTTGCCGTTGAAGATTCGGGCGAAGCCCTCCTCGGTCTCGGCCGCTACCGGGGGCCTCAGTCCTCCGACAACCAGCGCTGCCAGCAGCAGTGACACGAATCGTGCGAATCCTCGGACCATCGTCGTTTTCCTCCATGCATCGTAGCGTGACGAAAAGCCATTCGGCTTGTTTCGTGCCGTCATTTCTGCAACACGCTCCTTGTCACGTCAAAGGAAATGGTCTGACAGGTGACGATTTGGAACGCTCGCTGGCCCGAAAGGGCATGGGAGCTGGCGCCAGAATACGAGTTTCTGCCTCACAAGTCCGGTCTTATCAATCCACGGCACCGATTGGCCAGTTCCGGCACGCAATTTGCCTCCAAGATAAAGTGAAGGATGTGACACTGAGAAGGAGACTAACATGAGCGACTATAGGGGTCAGACGATTGTTGTAACGGGCGCCACCGGCAAACAGGGCGGCGCCGTGGCGCGCCACCTGCTGTCGGGCGGCTGGCGAGTCAGGGCCATCACGCGCGATCTGAGCAAGCCCGAAGTGCGAGCCTTGCACGACCTCGGATGCGAAGTCGTCCGCGGCGACCTTACGGATCGTTCCACGTTGGATCGGATTCTGCGGGACGCTTACGGCGTCTTCAGTGTCCAGACGTGGTGGGAGGAAGGCTGTGACGCCGAGGTGAAGCAGGGCCGAACGGTCGCCGACGCCTGCCAGTCCGCGGGGATCAAGCACCTCGTGTACAGCTCGGTCGTGGGCGCCGACCTTCGGACGGGTGTCCCCCATTTCGAGAGCAAATGGACGGTCGAGCAGCACATTCGGTCGTTGTCGGTGCCGTGGACGATTCTGCGGCCGGTTTTTTTCATGGACAACTACAACTCGCCGGATTTTCGCAAGACCCTCTCCGAGGGGACGTTGTCGCAGCTGTTCCGGCCCGACCGCCGAATCCCGATGATCGCCGTGGACGACATCGGCGCCTTTGCGGCGCTGGCGTTTGCCGATCGGGGCAACTTCATCGGCAAGGTGCTCACGCTGGCCGGCGACGAATTGACCATGCCGCAGGCGGCGGCGTGCTTCAGCCGGGTGCTGGGCCGGCCGGTCACCTATCAGCAGGCGTCCATTGAAGAGGTTCGCCGCTACAGTCCCGAACTGGCGACGATGTTCGAGTGGTTCAACGGACACAGCCTCGAGGTCAACATTCCGGCGTGCCGCGTGATGTATCCGCCGCTGTTGACGTTCGAGACGTTCCTGGTCAAGACCGGCTGGGAGAAGCTCCTCGTCGAACACCCCGAGGAGTACGCGTACATCCCGATGCTCTGAGGTGCGCTCCCGCGAGGAAGGGACGCTCGCGAGCCGGTGCAGTCTGGAAGCGACGAAACGGCGTTCCGCGTGCCGAGCAACGTTGCGGTGCGGCAGGCGGGCGCCGTTTCGTTTTTGCGAAAACGGGTTTTTGCGGTCGGCAGTTTTCCCTTGCGAGAGGGGCGTGACCTTGATAACTACAAGTGGCTTTTGCGGCGAAGCAGGGCTTAGTGACGCACTTTGCTTGGCGCGCAAAGCCAATTGTATCAATAAATCACACGCCATTCGATGGGGCGGGGGGTGTCGGTTGTGCAGCGGCCGATTCCTGCTCCACGCGAGGATGGCGGCGGTGAAAACCAGACAAAGGGGACCGTGTCATGATCAACATCTCGATGAAGCAGTTGCTCGAGGCGGGCGTCCACTTCGGCCATCAAAGCCGGCGGTGGAATCCGAAGATGAAGAAGTACATTTTCACCGAACGAAACGGCATCTACATCATTGATCTGAAGAAGACGATCAAGATGCTGCGCGACGCCTACAAATTCGTTCGCGACGGCGTGGCCGAAGGCAAGAAACTGCTGTTTGTCGGCACCAAGAAACAGGCGCGCGACTCGATCGCCGAATGCGCCGCTTCGTGCAGCATGTACTACGTCAACAACCGTTGGCTGGGCGGGATGCTCACCAACTTCCGCACCATCCGCCGCAGTGTGCAACGGTTGCTCGAAATCGACAAGATGGAAGCCGACGCCACGCTCGAACTCTACACCAAGAAAGAGCGCGCGGGCCTCCTCAAGGAAAAGACCGGACTGGAGAGGAACCTGTCGGGCGTCAAGGCGATGGATCGCCTGCCCGACATGCTGTTCGTGGTTGACCCGCACAAAGAGGAGATCGCGGTCCGCGAGGCCAATCGCCTTCGCATTCCCGTGATCGCCGTCGTGGACACCAACTGCGATCCCGACCCGATTGACTGGGTGATTCCGGGCAACGACGACGCGATTCGCGCCGTGAAGCTGATCACCCAGAAGATGGCCGAGGCGTGCACGGAGGGCGCGATGGCCCTGGCCGAAGGCGGCGCCGCGGCCGCTGCGGGCAAGGCCCTCGAGGTCGGACCGGTGTACGAGGACGTCGAAGAGAAGTACGGCCGCTATCGAACGGCCAAAGAGGCGGCCGAGGAACAGGTCGAGTACGTGACGCGCACCGAGGCCGTCGCGCTCGACGTCAAGGTGGAAGCGGGAGCGGTAGAAACCGCAGAAACCGAAGAGAAGCCCGCGACGGCGGAGCCAACGACGACCAGCGAATAGCGAAGTGCGGAAGAAGAAGAAGAGCGAAGGAGTCGTTATCCATGGCAGAGATCACCGGAGAGATGGTCCGGCAGCTGCGCGAAAAAACCGGCGCCGGGATTGTAGATTGCAAGAAAGCGCTCCAGGCGACCGCCGGCGACACGAACAAGGCGGTGGACTGGCTGCGCGAGAAAGGCCAGGCCATCGCGCAGAAGAAATCGTCGCGGGCCACCAAGCAGGGCCGCATTCATTCCTACATCCACCACACGGGAACGGTCGGGGTGCTGCTGGAACTCAATTGCGAGACCGATTTTGTGGCCCGCAACCCCGAGTTCCACGAGCTGGCCACCAACATCTCGATGCACGTCGCGGCGCGCGCGCCTCGCTACGTTTCGCGCGACCAGGTGCCGCCCGACGTGATCGAGAAAGAGAAGCAAATCTACCGCGCCCTGGCGCTCAATGAGGGCAAGCCCGAGAAGATCGTGGACAAGATCGCCGAGGGCCGAATGGCCAAGTTCTATGAGGAGAATTGCCTCCTGGATCAACCCTACGTCCGCGAGGAATCCATCACGATCGGCGATCTGCTGAAACAGAAAATCGCCAAGGTGGGCGAGAACATGGCCATCCGCCGTTTTGTCCGCTACCAGTTGGGAGAGACCATCGAGACCGAGGTATCGGCCTGATCCCCATGGGCGACGAATCCGACAGCCCAGCGGCGCGCTTTGTCTATCGCCGACCCGTCCTCAAGATCAGCGGCGAGATGCTGGCGGGCGATCAGCCCTATGGCTTGAGTCGCGACGAGTTTCAGTCGGTCGCCCGTCGCGTGGTCGCGGTGCAGCGCGCCGGGATCGAGCTGTCTATTGTCGTCGGCGGCGGCAACGTCTTCCGCGGCGGCCGCAACGTCTTTCCCGAGATTCCCCAAGCCGCCGGCGACGACATGGGAATGCTCGCCACGGTGATCAACGCCCTGGCGCTGCGCGAGTTCATCGCGGCTCTTGGCGCGCCGGCCACGGTGCTGTCGGCCATCGAGGTTCCCAGGATTGCCGACCGCTTCACCGTTCGCCTCGCGCGCCGGCTGCTCGGCGAGGGCCATATCCTTCTTCTGGCAGGAGGGACAGGGAACCCCTTCTTCACGACCGACACGGCGGCGGCGTTGCGCGCCGCCGAAATCGGCGCCGACGTCCTCCTCAAGGCCACCAACGTGGACGCCGTCTATTCGGACGACCCCCGGCGCAATCGCAACGCGCTCAAGTACGCCACGCTTGACTACCAGCAGGTGGTCTCCGAGAATCTCAAGGTCATAGACACGGCGGCGGTGGCCATTTGCCGCGACGCCGGAATCCCCATCATCATTTTCAACCTGAAGCACAAGGGCAACATCGCCCGGGCCTTGCAAGGCAAGCCCGTCGGCACCTTTGTCGGAGGTAAAAGCTGATGCTCAAGGAAATCCACAGGCAGACCATCGAGAAAATGAAGAGAGCCGTCGAGGCGCTCGAACATGAGCTCCAAACGCTGCGCACGGGGCGCGCCTCGACCAGTCTGGTCGAAAACGTCGTGGTTTCCGCCTATGGCGCCGATACGCCTCTCAAAGGGCTGGCGACCATCACGACGCCCGACGCGCGCACCATCCAGATTCAACCCTGGGATCGCAATCTGATGGGAGCGATCGAAAAGGCCATTCTGGCGGCCAACCTGGGCCTTACGCCCAATAACGACGGTCGCGCCATCCGGCTGAACATTCCGGTTCCCACCGAAGAGCGCCGAAAAGAACTGGTCAAGGTGGCCCACAAGATGGCCGAGGACGGACGCGTGGCCATCCGTAACATCCGCCGCCACTCCAACGAAGAGATCAAGGCGACCGAGAAGCGCCACGAAATCTCCGAAGATGACCGCGAAAAGGCCGTCCAGGAAGTCCAGAAACGCACCGACGAATTCATCGCTGGAATTGACAAGCACCTCGCCGCCAAGGAAAAAGAAATCATGGAAGTGTGAAGAAGAGGGATGAGGGATGAAGGATGAGGGATGAAGGATGAAGCATGAACCCGATGCAGCCAATTCAGATTCCTCAGACCGCTCCCGTGGCTCTATTGCTTGTTGTTCCATTCATCGTTCATCGTTCGCATTCATCCCGCATCCTTCATCCCTTTTCGTTCATCCTTCATCCCTCATCCTTCATCCTTTCCCGATGTGTCATGATTAAGATCGCCCCCAACACTCCTCAAGAAGCCGACCTGTTGGCGAGGATTGCGCCCGACCGCATCCCGCGCCACGTGGCCGTGATTATGGACGGCAACGGTCGTTGGGCAAAGCAACACGGCTTGCTGGAGCGAATCAAAGGCCACGAGGCCGCCGTCGAGGCCGTCCGGGCCTCCGTGCGCGCGTCGGGACAACTGGGGATCGAGTTTCTTACCCTCTATGCCTTCTCGGTCGAGAACTGGCAGCGTCCCCGGCGCGAAGTGACGGCCTTGATGCGCCTGCTCGAGCGGTTCCTGCACGACGAAATCCCCGAAATGCAGGAGAACAACGTCCGGCTGATCGTTTCGGGCCAGATCGAGCGGCTGCCCCCATACGTACAACGCGCCATGGAGAACAACATGGCGCAGACGGACAAGAACAGCGGCCTCACGGTCAATCTGGCCGTCAGCTACGGCGGGCGGCAGGAGATCGTCGAGGCGGCGCGAAAGTTCGCCGCCGATGTGCGGGCGCGCAAGGCCCATCCCGAAGACCTGACCCCCGAACTGTTCGCGCGCTATCTCATCCATCCCGAAGTGCCCGACCCTGAATTGCTTGTCCGCACCAGCGGCGAAATGCGCGTCAGCAATTTTCTGTTGTGGCAAGTCGCCTACACGGAACTGGTGGTGATGCCCGTGCTCTGGCCCGATTTTCGCCGCGTCCATCTGCTCCAGGCGATTGTCGAATACCAGTCGCGCGAACGCCGGTTTGGCGGCGTCGGCGCAGGAAAGCCAGGCCCATGACGTCGGTCATCCCGCGACGGACTCTCACGGCCGCCACTATGTTGGGGCTGTTCTTCTCGGCGCTCCATTTTGAACCGTTGCGTTGGCTCGTGCCGCTGTTGATCGGCGCGTGCGGCGTTTTCTGCCTGTTCGAACTTGGCCGGCTGATTTCGCTCAAGAACCTGCGTTTCCCCTACGGGGTGTGCTTCGCGTTCTTGTTCCTCTTTCTGGCCGATGGCTGTCTGAAGGGATTTTCCCACGCGCTGCCGCTCATTGCCGGCCTGATCATGGTGCTGCTGACCTGGCGTGTCTTGATCGGCGATTTTCAGAACCTGGCCGCCGAGGCCGGGGCGGCGTTTCTGGCGACGCTGTATGTCGGGCTGCCGATGGGCATGGCCGCTGCGCTTTGTCGGATGACCGATGCGACGGGCGCCTCGATTGGCATGCCGCTGATGTTCTACCAGGCGGCGGTGATATTCTGCGGCGACACGGCGGCTTTTTTGGTGGGGAGCCGCTGGGGACGACGGCCGTTCTTCCCGAAGATCAGTCCCCGCAAGACGATCGAAGGGGCCGCGGCCAGCGTTGTGACGTCGGTGGCCGTCGCCGTGGTTGTCGTCCTGCTGCTGCCCTCGCTTCGCGGTTTTCTGGGCTTCGGTCACGGCACGATATTGGGTCTTATTCTGGGGTTGGTGGCGCCGCTGGGCGACCTGGCCGAATCGGCGTTCAAACGCGACGCGGGCCGCAAGGACTCGGGCTCCGATCTCACGGGCCACGGCGGCTTTCTCGACATGTTCGACGCCCTGTTGTTTGGTCTGCCCGTCCAGTACTTCTATATCCAGTTGGTGCTTGCGAACGCCGCGATGCGATGACCGGGCACGAACAAAGAATCCGGATACGGCAAAACAGCCCATGAAGAAGCGGATCATCATCCTGGGTTCGACCGGCTCGATCGGCACGCAAACGCTCGACGTGGTGAGCCGGTTCCGCGACCGCTTCGAAGTCGTCGGGCTTTCGACGCTCGGCTACCTGGGCGACATCGTCGAGCAGGCGCGCGTGTTTGCCCCGAAGGTCGTCGCGATCAGCGATCTGGAAACCGCCACACAGGCCCAGCGGCTGATTGACACCCGCCGGACGACCCTCCTGACCGGCGACGAGGCCATGAGCCAAATGATCGCCGGTTGGGAATGCGACATGGTCGTGGCCGCGACGTCCGGCTCGGTCGGACTGGTTCCGACGCTCGAGGCGATCGAGCGCGGGCGCGACATCGCGCTGGCCAACAAGGAGACGTTGGTCAAGGCCGGCCACCTGGTCATGGCGCTGGCCCGAAAACGCGGCGTCCGGATTCTGCCCATTGACAGCGAGCACAACGCCATCTTCCAGTGTCTGGCCGGCCAGAAACCCGAGTCGGTGCGGCGGATTCTGATCACCTGTTCGGGAGGGCCGTTTCTCGATTTCTCGCTCGAGCAACTGGAGCGGGTCACCGTCGCCGACGCGCTGAATCACCCGCGCTGGCGAATGGGGCCCAAGATCACGGTGGACTCGGCGACCCTCATGAACAAAGGCTTCGAGGTCATCGAAGGCCATCATCTGTTCGGTCTGGACATTGACCGGATCGAGGTCGTCATTCACCCCGAAAGCGTATGCCACTCGATGGTCGAATTCGTGGACGGCTCGATCCTGGCGCAGCTGGGGCCGACCGACATGCGCTTGCCGATCCTCCATTGTCTGACCTGGCCCGAGCGCGTGGAGAACGACCTGGAACCTTTGGATTTGCCGGCCGTGGGACGCCTGACGTTTCGCCGGCCCGATCTCGACCGCTTCCCCGCTCTGGCCTACGCGCGCGAGGCGGCCAAAACCGGCGGAACCATGCCGGCCGTCCTGAACGCCGCCAACGAGGTCGCCGTGCGTTGCTTCATTGACGGGCGGATCGCGTTCGGCCATATTCCCCGCATGGTGCGTTGCGTGATGGACCGCCACACCGTTTTTCCGTCGCCTTCGCTCGAGCAGATCGAGGAGGCGCATCGTTGGGCCTGCGAGAAGGCCGAGGAGTATGCTCTTGGATCGAACCGTTGAGTTTCTTCAGCTCGCCGTCAGCCAGTACATCGGGCCCGCGCTCGCCGTGGTGGTGACATTCGCGCTGGCCGTGCTGCTGCACGAGTTCGGCCATTTCATTGCGGCGCGGCTGTCGGGCGTCGGCGTCGAGATCTTCTCCGTCGGCTTCGGCCGGCGATTGTGGGGAATCAAGCGCGGCGGCACCGACTATCGCGTCTGCGCCTTCCCGATCGGCGGCTATGTCAAGATGCGCGGCATCCTCTCCAGAGAGACCGAGCGTTATCTGGGCGGCGAGGAGGAAGAACAGGGAACACCCGCTCCCGAAACGGGCGCCGAGAAGTCAGAGGCGGCGGCAACCGGGGAGTCGAAAGAAGCGCCTCCCGAGCGCACCGGGCTGGCTCTGGCCCAGGAGGCCATCGAGGACACGGCGGCGCTGCGCAGCAAGCCCTGGCCGCTTCGAGTCCTGGTCTTCGCGGCGGGCTGCGGGTTCAACTTCCTCGTGGCCGTGGCGGCCTTCGCGCTGGTGGCGTGGGGCGGCGTCGAGCAGGACGCTCCCTATCCGGCGGTCGTTGGGCCGATCCAGGAGAACACGGGGCTGTTCAGCGCGGGGCTTCGCCGCGGCGACCGCATTCTCGAAATCGCCCAGCAGCCGGTCACCACCTGGGAGCGCAACTTGTCGAGCCAGCCGCCGGGTTTTCTGGACGTGGTCGCAAAGCTTGCCCGGGCGAAAAATCCCCATCCGCTGGCTTGCCTGATTGAGCGTCGCGAAAAAGGCCGCGCCACCGTCCTGTTGCTCACCGTGCCGCCCGCCGGGCAAATCGTGAAGGAGCTCTCGGCGGGCGCGGTCCAACAGATGCTCGCTCCCTGTTGCATCGGCGGCGTTCAGCCCTACTTGCCGGCGCACAAGGCCGGCATCAAGCGCGGCGATGTCGTTTTGGCCATCGAAGGCCGCCCAATCGAAAGCTACGACCAGATGCGCGACATTGTCTCCGTCTCGCTCGGCAAGGCTCTGGAATTCCGCATCAAGCGCAGCGCCAACGAACTCCGCCTGACCGTTACGCCCGTAGATCGCGGGACCAGTTTGCCGACCGGCATGATCGGCGTCTTCCCTGGCAACGTCGAACGCGAATGGTTTGAGGTCGGGTTTTTCGAGTCCTGGGTGATCGGCGTCCGGCAAGCGACCCGTCTCACCCAGCAGGTCGCCGTCGGAACGTTGGGCCTGTTCGCGCGCTTTCGTCTCCGCGAGATGAAACAAAGCCTGGCGGGACCGCTGGGGATTTTTGGCATGACCTATCAGAATGCCCGCGAAGGCTGGGCCTCCTTCCTGTTCAACATGGCCCTGCTCAACATTGCGTTCATGGTGCTCAACATTCTCCCCATCCCCATTCTCGACGGCGGGCACATTCTGATTACGACCATCGAATCCGTCACGCGCCGTCCCGTGCCCACGCGGTGGCTGGCGGGCATTTACTATGTTTTCTTCGCCCTGATCATCGCGCTGATGCTCATGACCACGTGGTTCGACGTGCTGCGGTTCGCCAGCTGGTTCGGCGTGACGCGGTAGATCGCGTTTCACTCTTTTCCAAATGTGGCGCCGGCGGGATAATCCTTTTTTTGTCCTTGACCAGCCCCAATCGCGAATGTCCCTGTATTCGCGGAATTGTGTGGCGGACACATGACAAGGTGGCATTCAAGTGCCGGTGCCGTTACCCACGCCCATCCTGCGATTTATCCATGTTGACAATCTGCACATATCGCTTCGGCGAAGAGGGATCTGGGCACCCAACCATGAACCCAAAGACGGGCTTGTTTACCGAACGATTCACAATGTCGAGATACAGCAACGCCGCCGGGTGACATCAGTCCCACGCGGCCCCAAAGGAAACGTCCATGACTACGTGCCATTCTACTTCGGGTATTTGTCACCGATGATGCTCAATCTGAAAACGGGCAGAGTGCCCGGGTATAATGAGGGACAGGCGCCACTCATCTACTTTGTCTCGACCTGCCAGGCGGTTGCCGATAGCGGTGCCAAGTTTGTCTTTACGGACGGCCACAGCCTTGCCAACTTCACCAATTGGTTTGACGATCTGGCGGATCTCGGGAAAATCGACTGGAGGATGGTCAATGAGCGCTACTGGCGAGACACAGTAGAGGACATGGATCGGCAGCGCCGCAAGCAGGCGGAGTTCCTGGTTCACAGGTTCTGCGACTGGTCGCTGATTCACGAGATTGCGGTCATCAACCAGAACATGAAGGACCGTGTTGAGAACATCTTGAGCGAATTCGCCAGGAAGCTGCGTCGCGAGGTCGTTGTGAGAGACTGGTACTTCCGGTGAGGAGGACGCTGCGATGATAAGATTGGCAAAAGGCAACCTCCTGAAGGCCGAGGCCGAGGCTCTGGTCAACACAGTAAACTGCGTCGGCCACATGGGCCGCGGCATCGCGCTCCAGTTCAAGCAGGCGTTTCCGGAGAATTTCAAAGCGTATGAACGGGCATGCAATGCGGAGGAAGTTCGGCCGGGGCGTATGTTCATCTTCGAAACGGGGAGCCTGATGAACCCGCGATACATCATCAACTTCCCGACCAAGCGGCACTGGCGTGGGAAGTCGAGCATCAAGGACATTGAGGCGGGGCTGAAGGCACTCGTCAAGGAAGTGCGGCGCCTCGGCATCCAGACAATTGCCGTTCCCCCGCTCGGATGCGGCATGGGCGGACTGAACTGGCGAGTCGTCCGGCCCATGATCGAGAATGCTCTCGCGGCGGTCCCGGACCTCAAGGTGCTGCTATATCCGCCGACGGGGACGCCAGACGCCAAGACAATGCCCGTGCGAACGGAACCGCCGCGTATGACCGCCGCTCGCGCTCTGTTCATCAAACTGATGCAACAGTACCTCGGCCTTGCCTATCGCCTGACGCTCCTGGAGGTGCACAAGATCGCCTACTTCCTGCAGGAATCCGGCGAACCGCTGCGACTGAATTACCAGCCCCGCCGCTATGGCCCGTATGCGCCGAACTTGAACAAGGTGCTCGAGCGGATCGAAGGGCACTTCATCCGCGGATATGGGGCCACCCAGAAACCCGATCAGGACATCGAACTGATACCGGGAGCGGTCAAGGAAGCCGACGCCTTTCTTGCCGACAAGCAGGAGTCTCTCCAGCGATTGGAGCAAGTTGCTGATCTGATCGAGGGGTTCGAGACCCCGTACGGAATGGAGTTGCTCTCTACTGTCCACTGGGTTGCACATCGCAATCAGCCGGCAACGACCGATGCTGATTCGGCTGTGGAAGCGATCCACGCATGGAGCGAACGCAAACGACAGCTGTTCAAAGCGGAGCACATCAAGATTGCCTGGTGCAGGCTGAAAGAACAAGGTTGGCTGAACTGAGTTTCCTCTGATGCGTAGGCTGCCGGAGGGCGATTGTAAAGCGCAGCGTCCCCGCAACCCCCGCGCTTCCGCGGCGTGAGCGACGACCCACAGACCGAGTGAGAAAGCGCCCGGGGCAATCGAGGCGAGCACGCAACGACCGCGCACTTCACAGGAATGCAACGCCGCCAGGATAACTCCTCTCGTCCTCGACCGACCCTTATCACGAATGTCCCCGAATTACACCGCATTTCTATCCTGCCACGAGTTCATCCACGGGCGCCTGCAAATCAGCCGTTCTGCCAATTACTTGGTGGTCGCTTGAGCCGTCTTCGAACCATTGGAACAACGATCCACTCAAACAAAGCTCGAACAATCGCCTTTCCCAAATTCGTATGATGGAGAATCGCTGCGACCACTGGTCCTATCCTTTCGTAGGCCAGTATGAGCCCGTTCCCGAATCCTGAGCGACTGAGTATCTCGTCGCGATACCTCCTCAATAATCGCGTTTCATGAGCGTCCGGATTTTGAAACACACAAGTGGCTACGAAGCAGCTGTGCCCCTTCTTAATTGTAGGTCTTCCAATCCCCCCTTGTTCGCGGGCCGCTCGCGGAAAAGCAGATGTTACGCGACTTGTATGAGCCGGACAAACAGGATTCCATCCACACCAGTCGCAAAGGTTATTGGGGATTGGAGGGTAAGAAGATAGGCCGTTCAGCCGACTCCTCCAATCGTGGAGGTAACGTAAAACATCTCTTTCTATAGATGGTGTAAAGACCTCGGACAATTCCTCGCACTTGTCGCGCAGGAATACAGCTGTTCCCCTCACACTCGTTGCCTCGAATTGATGTTTCATCCAAATCGCGTAAATGCCCAGTTGGATCTTCTGGTTGATGAAGTCCTCGTAGAAACGAGGCACTGGGGCTCTGCCGGTCTTCCAATCCCACAACGCAAACGCTCCGGACGGTTCTTGCGTTATCAAATCGTGCTTTCCACGGACATAAAAGGAGTCTGTTCGCAATTGGAGTTGACCTTCTGCCGCCAGAACCATATGCCCGACCAATCGAGACGTTAGAAACTCGTTGAACTGTTGGCCCACTGATTCAAGGCGGGAGATGAAAGCCCCAAGATTGTACGTGTCGCGAACGATCCTATACGGTGCCCGCAGCGTTCCTTCCCAAAGAAAGGACAAACGGAAACTCCGAACCAGATCCCCAATGTCCAAGACATCATCGCGGCCAATAGTTTCGTTGCGAGCAATGACTAACTTAAAGCGATTCTCGAGGTATGAATGGAAGAACTTGCCGATCCCAGCTTCAAGACTTACGAACGCCTTTTGAGCCTTGGGTTTTTCGACGTATTCTTTGAAATAGCGGTATGGGCAGGATGCGTCCTTGATTCGGGAAATGGTTACTATACAGCCGCGCATAACTAAAAGGAAATAGCTTGACAGGAAGCGCGGGCGCATGTGAACTTCTCGGGGTAGAAGAAGCGAGCGATCCCGAGGGAGAGTTTTATGCGTCCACGTCAGATGC
>Ga0315274_10002805_pt1 | contig 25997 bp, 24 predicted proteins | sample YL17G02_20_MG_FD_203700 | JGI IMG/M metagenome (GOLD analysis project Ga0315274, IMG submission 203700) | Sediment microbial communities from Yellowstone Lake, YNP, Wyoming, USA - YL17G02_20 | ecosystem: Environmental > Aquatic > Freshwater > Lake > Sediment | place: USA: Wyoming | collected...
TGTTTTTTTTTTGGGGTTTGGGGGGGGCCCCGCCCCCCCCACAAAACCCCCGTGATAGGAGGTTGTACTCAACCTATTGGTTCCCCGCCCTTTGGGGCAGCGTGCGCTGCTACGGATCTATTTGACCTGGAGCTCGACCACGCCCTTGACTTGCACGTTGCCCGGCATGTCCGGCAAGACCGTGCTAAACCCACCCTGGTCCCGGAACGATATGATACAGTTGGTGCAGGCCTGCACGTCGGCCAGGGCCGCCTCGGCCGTATAGCCGTCGCCGCCGATCATGACCAGCGTCGTGGCGTCGCTCTGCGGGCCGGCCAGCGCCAGCAGCTTGGACATCAGCACGCCGGTGTAGGTGCTGGTCTCGCCCTGCTTGTTCTTGGACTGGACCTGGATCGTCTCCATGGCCTTGATCTGTTCCTCCGTCCAGCCCATCTCGGTTTTCACCTTGCCGTTGATCTTGAGCGCTGCGCTCGCCGGCACGCCGTCCTGCGGCTGTTCAGGCTTGGGGTGCGCGGCCCGCCAGGCCGTCGAATCGGGCGTGAACAACGACACACCAAACTTGTCCATCCCAAACTGGGCGATCTTGTCCTGCGTGGGCAGCGAGATCAGCCAGTCGATGAACTTGCTGGCCATGTCGGCGTTGATCTGCGGGCCCTTGTTCGGGTTCACCGCGATCACCCCGTACGGGTTAAACAGGGTCTTGTCCCCTTGCACCAGGATCTGGAGCTTGAGCCCGCTCTGCGTGCGGGTCAGATAGGTGGCGCGGTCACTGAGGGTGTAGGCCTCCTTTTCCTGGGCCATGGTCAGGACCTCGCCCATACCCTGTCCCGCCGAAACGTACCAGTCACCGGCCGGCTCGATGCTGGCTGCTTTCCAGATCGCCTTTTCCTTGGTGTCCGTGCCGGAGCCATCGCCGCGCGAGATAAAGGTCGCTTTCTTGTCGGCGATCTTTTTGAACGCGTCGGTCGCGCTGGTCAGCCCCTTGATACCAGCCGGGTCGCTTTCCGGGCCGACGATGATGAAATCGTTGTACATCACGTCTTCACGGCGCACGCCATCCCCGGCCGCCATGAACGCGTTCTCTTGGGCGCGCGAATGGACGAGCAAGACATCAGCGTTGCCGTCCTGACCCAGCTTGAGTGCCTGCCCGCTGCCCACGGCGATCACGTCCACCTTGACGCTGTACTGCTGTTCAAAGTCAGGCAGGATCACCGGCAACAAGCCCGCATCCTGGGTGCTGGTGGTGGTCGCCAGGACCAACCTCTTGGCATCGGGCGACCTGGGCGTGAAGGTAGGCTGTGGCGTAGGTGACGCCTTGGCCGCCGCTGTCGGCGATGGTGGTGCCGATGTAGGTGAGGCCGACGCCTTGGCCACCGCTGTTGCGGTAGGGGCAGGGGTCGTGCACCCTACCAGCAGGCCGATCACACATAGGATCGAGATACTCAGGTAGATCCAGTTTCTCCTCATCTGTTCTTCTCCTTTGTCTGGACTTTCGCTCTTTGCCGACGTCGGGCGAGACCGGATTTCCGACGCGGCCCATTGTTGCCACTGATTGCTGACCGCTGATAGCTGTCCGCTTCAATACACCATTTCACCCCGCGCAAAGGCCGCTACCCGTGGGTCACGCGGCGACTCGAAAAACGAGTGGACGTCATCCACTTCCACGACCTTCCCTTCCAGCAATAGCGCCACCCGGTGTGCCAGCCGCCTGGCCTGGAAGACATTGTGCGTCACCAGCACCAGGGTCGTTCCCTGCTCCTGGTTCAGCGAGCGCACGATCCCCTCGATCAACCCGACGTTATAGGGGTCCAGGTTGGCCGTTGGCTCGTCCAGCAGCAGCACATCCGGTTGCAAGACCATGGTGCGGGCCAGCGAGACGCGCTGTGCCTCTCCACCCGAAAGGGTACGCGCCCTTTGGCGGGCCAATTCGTTCAACCCAACCCGCTGCAGGGCCGCCTCGACCCGCTTTGCCGAGTCACGCTGCCCACGCAGCCGCAAACCATAGCGTACGTTGGCAAAGACACTGCCGTTCAACAGCACTGGCCGCTGAAACACCGTCGTCACCCGGCGGCGCAAATCGAGCGGTACCGGGTGGCTGGCGTCAAACTCGGCGTCCAGGAAGCGGATCTGTCCGCTGGTGAGCGGTTCGAGAAAGTTCAGCAGTCGCAGCAGCGTGCTCTTGCCCGCGCCGCTGGGCCCAACCAGGGCCAGGATCTCGCCACGATGGATGTCCAGATGCTCCACGTCCAACACACAGCGATCGTGGTACACCTTTTTCACGTCGCGTACCTCGTAGATCGGATCGCCCTTCATTCGTCGAACGTCCTTCCCTGGAGGTACAGCATCGCCACGTTGGCCAGGAACGACATCCCCAGCAGGATGATGCTCAGGGCTATCGCCAGGTCAAACCGCCCCTGGCGCGTCTCGAGCACGATGGCCGTGGTCAGCATGCGCGTGCGGTGCTCGATGTTTCCGCCGACCAACATCACCGCGCCCACTTCGGAGATGATGCTGCCAAACCCGGCGACGATGGAGACGATCACCCCCACGCGGGCTTCGGCCAGCACGGTCCATATCGCCTGCCAGGGTGTGGCCCCCAGGGCCTGCGCTTGCTGGCGCAGTTGCGGGTCGACGCCCATCACCGCCGCCATGGTGAACCCCGCCACTAGCGGGAACGAGATGATGCTCTGCGCGGCGACCATGGCCCCCGGAGTGAACAGCGAAGGGATGATCGGCCAGTGAAGCTGACCCAGGGGGCCACTGCGCGACAGCAGCAGATACACGAACAAGCCAACCACCACCGGTGGTAAGCCCATGCCGGTGTACAGCAAGGCCACGATCAGCTTGCGCCCGGCAAAGCGACTCAACCCCAACAGCGCGCCCAGTGGGATGCCAACCAACGTGCTGAACAGCAGCGCTGCGCCCGACACGCGCAACGACAGGGCCACGATCTCGAACAGGGCCGGGTCGCGCTTGAGCACCAATTGGACCGCCTGGATCAGGCCACGCAGCATCTCGTCGATGGCACAACCTCCTGACACGACAACAAAAGCGGCGTCTCGAAAGGAGACGCCGCTCAACGCACGATCACCGGCAGCCCACAAGGCACAGGCCCATGCCTCGGCTGCCGCAGTCCATCGCGCATCTCCTTTCCAAACACGGGAGGCACCGCCGTTTCCAACGGTACCCTATCGCCCAACTCCCATGGACCGCGCCGTCTGTAGTTCGTTGGGTCGGAGAAGGCACTATGCAGCTTCGGCAATTGTACTCGATCTGGCGTTGTACGTCAAATAGTCGAGACCAAGACCGGATCTTGCCAAAACGCCGAAAAGATGGTATGATGTAGATGTACATAACAAGTGCCGAGTGGCTCAGCAGCGAAGGAGGTCAAGGATGAGCGTCCAATTCCCCCGCAAGAGATGGTATGTCCTGGCAGCGATCCTGATCCTGGTATTGGCCTTGACCGGGTGTTCTCTCTTTGGCAAGCCGAAAAAGACCGAGTCAACGCCAACGCAGACGCCCCCACCCACCGAGACCCCTCTTCCGGTGCTGCCCACGTACACTCCGACCAAGGTCCCTGAGTTTCCCACAGCGACGCCCACCAATACGCCCGTGGGCGCCACCCAGGCCAAGCCCACCCTCACGCCCACCAAGGCTGTGCCCCAGGCCGCGACCAAGGCCCCCACGCAGACGTCTGGTACAGGTCTGGTGGTCGCTCCGGCCAAGATTACGGTCACGCGCGAGCCTACCTACGGCAACAACATCCGCAACGGCAGCTTTGAGGGTGGCTTTACCGACAAGGGCGTGGCCAAAGAATGGACCGCCTTTTCCACCGACGGCGCAGCCTATGCCTGGGTTGACGAGTCCAAGCCGGTACACGTCTCTCATGACTCCCACGCCCAGTTGATGCAGATCATGGGACCCGAGAAACCCGACCGCTTTGTCGGTATCTACCAGACCGTGAACGTAGTCGCCGGGCAGACCTATACCCTGGCCCTGCATGGCCTGATCCGCTCCTCGATGGCCAACAACTCCTCGACTCCCTATGGCCATCGCGTCCAGTGGGCCATTGACGATGGGGCTCAAAAGAGCTGGTCTGACGTCAACGCTGATTGGTCCCTGTGGACCGACCCGGGGTGGAACGACGTCCCGCTCAAAGAGTCGCAGCCGACCATGAACGCCTTTGTCAAGCAGATCACGCCCAAGAGCGACAAGATCACCCTCTACATCCGTGGCTGGACCAAGTGGCCCATCCTGGGCAGCGAAGCCAAGTACTATATTGACGGCGTCTTCCTGGAGGGACCTGTCCCCGGCCAGGTGGCCGAAGTCAAGGCAACCTCGGGTGGGGAGACCATGCCCACCACCGGAGGAAGTGCGATCTGGATCCCGGTCCTGGGCGGCGTCCTGATCCTGGGCCTGGCCGTCTGGGAGATCCGCAGAACTCGAGTGCGCTAGGCCGAACAGGAGTTCGGGCTGAACCGGAACTCGGACCGAACGACGGTTTGGTGCGAGCGCCCGCTTTCAATGGTGAACTGACCCCTTCTCACCTGTGCGGTGAGAAGGGGTCAGTTGTTGGGAAAAACACCACAGCTCTCCCCAGCCGCTGCAATCGTTTGACAGGAAGCTGTTTTTCGCATATGATGGGGTGAAGGTGATTGTTTGTGTGTTGCCCCTTTTGACTGAACTAGCGGAGGAGGAAGACTCATGCGCGCATCGTGCCTCCAGGAGAACCTTTCACGCGGCCTTTCGATAGTCGGACGAGCGGTTGCCAGCCGCCCCACGCTTCCAGTCCTCTCTCACGTCCTGCTCTCTGCCGAACAGTCGCAACTCAAACTCGCGGCCACAGACCTCGAGTTGTTCATCGTGTGTTGGATCGGGGCCAAGGTGGAGCGAGAAGGGGCGATCACCGTCCCGGCACGGCTCATTGTCGACCTGATTAACGCCCTGCCGCACGAGCGGATCGATCTCAGCATGGAGAACCAGCTACTGCATCTGCAGTGCAGCAAGAACGAAGCAGACATCAAGGGGATCGACGCTCAAGAGTTCCCTCTTTTGCCTGCGGTGGAGAGCGACCAGCGCATGCTGCTCGACGCAGACCTCTTCCGCGAGATGATCCTACAGGTCGTGTTTGCCGCGGCGACCGACGAAAGCCGCCCGATCCTGACCGGCGTGCTGGCCCGCTTTGAGGAAGACGTGTTGACCATGGCAGCCGCCGATGGCTTTCGACTCTCTGTGCGCCATGCCAAGCTGCCCAACCCGGTTCCCGAACCTTTTGGCGTGGTGATCCCGGCCAAGGCCCTGAACGAGCTGGCGCGGATCAGCACCGACGAGCACGAGCCGATTGGCCTGTACGTCACGCCTGCGCGCAGCCAGGTGTTGTTCCACTTGCAAGGCAACGCCGGGGCCAACGAGGGACGCATCTTTGGCATCGACCTGGTATCCCAGTTGATCGAGGGCACTTTTGTGAACTATCGCCAGATCATCCCCAAGTCGTATGCCACGCGCACGGTGCTGAACACGGAGCAGTTCCTCAAGGCTTGTCGGACAGCAGCCATTTTTGCACGGAGCGAAGCGAACGTCATTCACATGCACATCTCGTCCGCTGATGCCGTGCGTATCACCGCTACCAGCGCCGAGATGGGCGACAGCGTGATCGAGCTGGACGCCACCGTCGAAGGTGAGCCAGTGGAAATCGCCTTTAATGTCAAGTACCTCATGGACGTGCTATCGGTTGTGGGCAGCGCACAGGTGGTCCTGGAGACGGTCGACAATTCCCGGCCTGGCGTGATCCGCCCCGTAGGTTCAACGGAAGAGTCATCCACAGAGTTTGTGCACGTTATCATGCCCATGCACATCCGTAGCTAGTGCCGCTCTCCCTCCCTGCCAGGAAAGCAAGCAGGGGGCGGTTAGTCACCGCCCCCTGCCTGTGTCTTCTTACTCCCGCGACCTATGCCGCGTCAAACTGCGTACACAGCATCGATACCCGTGCCGTGTTGAGCACCACCTCATTGACCGCGAACGAGACGGCCGGATCCGCCAGGGACATGACCTCCACGTCGCTCAGAGATGCAAAGCGGCTGCCGTCTCGACACAGCGCGTCCTGGACCAGCAGCTTGCCCTCGAAATGCAGGTTGCCCTCGACACGGAAGGGGGGGACTTCTAACAACAGGCGGTGCTCGTTTCTGCCCAGCCTGGACTCGATCGTCCGCTGCGCCAGGATAGGTGTGCTCCCCTTAGCCTTGCGAGGCACGGCCAACAACACCTCATCCTTTCTGAGCCAGGCCTCACCGCTGACCAGGCGCGGAGACCGCAGGTCGCTCAGCGCAGCTACCTCCATCTCGTAAAAGATGAGCAGGCTAAGCCGCGGATCGTTCAACTCGTCGCGGATGTGCAGGTGGGGCGTCCTGATCCCGCCTGTGATCCGTGACATCGCCGTGTATACTTCTACAGCAACCCGCCTGCTCAGCGTGCTCATCTCAACATCAGTTGGCTGCTTTGTCCGCTGGTTGCGCCACCTGGTTCAGGTCCTTCATCAGGGCGTCTAGGTCGATGCCATGGACCTCTGCGCCCTGGCGAATATCCTCGAAACGGGCGACTGCGCACCCCACGCACATGAGCCCGTGGCTCAGAAACACCCTCAATGTCTGCGGATACTGGCTCAAAGCATCCCCGATCCGCATCTCGGGGGTGATCGCCACGTTTGCTGCCGCGTCTTTTGACATGATCCTTCCTCCACCTGCTGTATATATCGACCAGGTTCGGATTTCTCCTACAGAAGCACCCGTGCGCCTGCTACGGCCTGCCAGGTAGCTCCTCCAGGATGCCCGGTATACAAGCCAACAGCTCACTCTGCGAATCAGGCGGCAGTGGCCCCGAAGGCGAGAGCAGAAAACGCCATCCTCCCGTCTGGGCGATAGCGTCTGCGATCTGGCCCCGGACATCTCCTACAGAGCCGCTGGCAAAAGTTGTGGGGTTGATCCCCCCCATCAACGTGCACCGCACCTGACGGCCCGCACCGACCAGAGAGGGATCCGCACGCCACGTCTCCCAGCACACGGCCTGCACCGGGTAAGCTTCGGCCAGGTCGAAAAGGAGACGCTCTCCCTCTAAGCGTAGTATACGAATCTGGGCGGCCTTGAGTTCGCCAAGCACCTCCAGATCGAACCGTTGTCCAAAGTCCCGGTACTCCCGGGCGCGCATCTTGGCAGTGGTAGCCAGGTTCGTCGTGAAAAGAAACCCGTCTGCGCCTGCCTCGATGCAGGCCAGGGCAAACTGAGCCGTCGCGGTGGCAATGATCCCCAGTCCGGAGCGCAGATCGTTCGAAAACGAGCGGACATCCTCGATAATGCGCCCGGCACAGAGCAAGTCTGCGGTCATCAGCGGGCTGTACAAAGGCACCACCAGGGCCACACGGTCATCGCCCAGCCTGGCCCGTACCTGGCGCACTGCCTCGATCTCCCGGCGCAACGAACTGGTAGCCACTTCCAGAGCTGGCAGTCGCCGCCAACCTGACACCCACGCTACGACAGGGCTGACGATATACGGCGCGAGATCGTCCGTGTTGAACGAACGGATATCCGCTCCCCAGGCCTCGGCCATATAGAACGGGCCAGGAGTCAGCACGATCAGGTCTGGCGCGTACCGCTGGTAAAAGCCTACCGTGGCCTGTGCCAGTCCCTCGGCCGTCTGCCCCTGGTAGTAGAAATGCCGCCACAGGGTGTAGGGAACCCGGTCTACTCTTCGCCCTTCCAGTGCAGCTTGTACGCGCTCGCGTCTATCCATGGTGTCCTGTCCCGATGCCTTTGCCTGTCGGTACCCTCACCCGCGGCCACCCATGCGGGACACGACATTGGCTGCACGTTCAGCCTTGCACAAGGGCCCTACTGTCTCCAGGTCTGGCCAGTCGACAAGATGGGCCGGATCCACAGGATACCGGGCCGTCCGTTCATCCTGCCATCACCGCGATCCCATCCACTGGTTCTCCGACACACGCTGCACTGCCGCAACACCAGGCTCCAGCCAATGTTTGCCCGTTGCGGCCCTCGCTCAGCGGGGTGTTCGCAGCTTGCGCACGGCGAATACCAACCCGGCCAACCCTGCGGCAATCGCCGCCGTGCCCAGCCCGCCGAGCCCTGCGGTGGGCGTCTGGCCGCCGCTGCCCCATTCCGAAGACTTGCTTTTGGTGGCGGTGGCTGTCGGTTTCGTCGTCGGTTCCTCCGCTTTGACCACACGCGTGGCCGTTGCGGTTGCGATTACTGTCCAGGTAGGAAGGGGTGTGGGCGTCCATGTCACCGGCGCAAAAGTCGGCGACGGCGTCACGGTCGGCGTCCACGCGGCTGCCTGCATCGTCATCGCAGCCACCGTTTGCGTCACCCGGGCGATCTGTGTCGCCTTTTGCCGGGGCAACCAAATACCCAACGCCCCGACCAGGGCCAGGATCCCCAACAAGATCAGCCCCCCCATAGCGATGGCCAGAAAGATGAACGCCCGGTTCGGCCTTTTGCCTGGCTCAGGTTGCTCAGGCTGGTTCTCTGGAGATGTACCTCCCAGGGGACCTTCACCAAATGAAAGTCGGTCGTCAATGCTCACAGTATGCTCCTCTCTCCAAAAGTCCGGTCACGATCCCTGGCTAGGGCTGTTGCCAGGTACCTTGACAAGGTCTACATGGACAGTAGCCCGGCATCCCCCTTGCGGGCGACTGCGCCCGTCGCCCGCAAGGGACTATGCTACACCCTCCGATGGCACTTGGCATCAGCCGTACGGCTGCCGCCAGATCTCTTGACAGGATGCACCATGCTGCAGTGCGTCAAGCAATGAGCTCCAGGTTCTCAAAAGGAACGAACGCCTTGCCTATGCCGTCCAGATCGACCTCGGCTCCCCGTGCCTGGATGCCAGATTCCAGGTACTGCGGCTGCCTGGGCATGGATACGACGATCCCCTGAGCGTTCTCGTAGGGCGCCCGCAGTGCCCGCACCCGGCTGCCCACTGCCAGCGTCGTGCTCTGTTCCTCCTTGCGAGAACGTCCCTCGGCCGGCAAGGGGATGAGTACCTCGGCCCTGCGCATCTCCCACTGTGTCCTCAGCACCGGGCTAAAACATGCTTCCCGTCCGGCAAAAGACTGCAACAGTTTAAAGGTCTCGGCATTCATCGGCCAATCGCCAAACCCTTCGGTCAACATCACCGAGATCGGGCTGTCGTCTACCACGGGCAGCAGGTCACTGCTGATGCTGCCCACTACGATCGCTCGAACCTGTGCCTGAACGGCTAGAGCCAGCACCTCTCGATCCACCGAGCGTCCACCGACCAGGATAGTGCCCATGCGCACTGCCGTGACCTGGTCCGCATGTAGCGGTGTATCGCCGTCGGGTGCGCCGCAATCTAGGGTGGCCCAGACCTCCGAGCCGTGCGCCCAAGCCCCTTGCACCAGGGCTCCGGCAACCTCGATCCTGACTCCTCTCTCCGGGATCAGGTTGACCACCTGCCCAGGGTAGAACGCGGTCAGGGCAATGTGTTCAGGAGCCACCTCGATCAGCACCTTGTTACCGCGCGCATCCACGATCTGCCCATCGACAGGCGAAACGCACTCTACCTTGAGGAGCCTGCCGGTGCGCGCCAGGACTTCCCCCGTGGCCACGCGATCCCCCACCCTCTTGACCATCACCTTGCCAATGTCCGGGACGCGCATGCCCAGGGCCTTGTCCAGATCCACCAAGCGATAGCCAGACGGCGCATCAGCCTCGGCAACCGGGCTATCTGCTGCCACACGGTCACCCACACGGCGCAGCACCCGCCCCTGCGTCGGCAGCGTGCGGGTGCGCTGGGTGGTTGTCAGATAGGCGATTCGACATTGTGCAACCAGGATGGGCGATGTCATGCGCTCGTCATCTCCCACAACCACGACTCCATGCGTTGGCGCTGTGCTTCTGGGGTATCTGCCAGGTCCAGTGGCCTTCCTCGAGCATCCACGATCAGCCCCACAGTACCCCCCCTGTACTGCACCTTGACGCTCTTGCCAGACCCTCGCCCGACATCGAACCCGCGAGCTGGGATGATCTCCAGCACCGTGCCCGGTTCAAAGGCCTGGAAGGGGATAGCTGCCAGGTTTCCGTACGTCACGTCCGTGCTCGTGCTCAATGGCTGATCTGCGGGCCGGATCGTCAGCACCTTGTCGCCGGGGCGAGCTCGCCCAACCGGCACAACCACCGTACCCAGGAAGGTCAGCCCATTGTTGCGCAGCGTCTGCACAGTCGCCAGTGGGTTCACATTGGCTGCCGCCCCCAGGGAGGGCATCAGGTCGTGCTCGTCCAGATAGAGCGTGCTGATCCCGGTAGGCTGTAGCGCGTCTAGCAGGATCAGCGCCGCAAGTCCTTGCGAAGGAGCATGTGCAAGGACACCGCCCCCAGCAATGATCGGTTCGCAGGGCGGGATCATGGGATAGCGGCCGATGCCAGCAAGGGCAGAAGCCGGTCCATCCCCATCCATACTCCGTCCCGGCCAGCCCGGGAACGAGTCCATCAACGTCAGGCGGAGCATCTCTCGTGCTGCTGCTTGCTCCAGCAAGAGATCCTCTCTGGCCTGCGGGATGGTATGCGGATGCAGTGCCTTGTTGAGTAGCCGATCGCGAGCCTGTGCCTCGGTGATCTCGTAGGGCAACCAGCGCACGATGTCTCGCACCTCGACCTGCTCCAGCAGGCCAAGCAAACCGCGCCCCATGCCCAGATCCGTGCGAACGGTCGTCAAGGACTGCCCCTGCCGACACACGTTGAGCGTGACGCTGGCGCTGCCGATATCCACCCGCAGTGCCGTCTGCTGCGACTTCCAGACTCGCTCACAGTAACGCAACATATAGTCCGCTGCCCGGGCCGTCGGCAGAATGGCGATCGGGCTCCATCTCTCCAATACGCGCAGGCCTGGAAGGTTCTGCAGTCCCTGCTCGTAAAACATGACTTCCAACTCTTCATGTACCGGCCCGAGATTTTCGACATCGGATGACGGGCGCACATTGTCCACTGCCCGCAAAGTGGTGACTTCGCCGAGCTGCTGAGCGATAGCCTCCCGCAGGTCTGAATTGCCAGCATAGATCACCGGCGGCGCCTGGTCTCCCATCAGGTATAGCGCCACGCGCAGCGTATTCTGCACCATGTCCAGCACGGGAGCAGACGCTCCGCCATCCGTGCCGCCCACCAGGCAGATCACATCGGGCCTGCTGTGCCAGATGGCGTTGATGTCGTCGTCGGCCGTGCGCACCGGATCCACAGAGGGAGGCTGTTCCAGTGACAGCACTCCTTCGAGCGTGACATAGGTCGACAAAGCGGCCCGCCGTGCGCTGGCCAGGCTGACATCGCGCACCAGGCCGCTCAGCATCACACGCAAAGGCTTGGCCGCGCTGCTGACAGCCAGAAAGCAGTCGACTCCACTTCCGTCGGCTTGCTCTGGACTGATCAACTGGTTTTCCGCATCCAAGAAGGCCCGTCCCATCGTCGCTTCCAGGCGGCGGATCGCGTCGATCACGCCGATGGATATGTCCTCCCACGGCGCATCGGCCGTGCTAGGCGCTTCCGAATAGGCCACAAAGCGGTACTGGCCATCTACCACGTCCAACAGGACCGCCTTGGTGGTCGAGCTGCCGCAATCGACGACCATCACCGATTCTTCTGGGCGGGACACCTTCAGGTCCGTCACCGCATGTGCTGCGTTCAACCGCGATTCAGCCTTCATGGTCATACCGATTCAGGCATCTAGGGCACAGGGATATAGCGCCACAACGTCTCGACAAGAAAACGAACCCGGTCCACCAGCAGCGAAAACCGCGAGATAGCGGTTGTGGCAAACAGCGCACCAAAGGTAAACATGATGAACACCCGGCCAAAGCCCGCCGTCAGGCGCACGACCTGGTGCCAGACCCGGGCGAGAGCTGTACCCATGCCACGCAGCGGAGAGCGGTCCTGGCCTGACGTCCGGGTCTCCGTGGCAAAGTAGAAAAACATCAACGTCGTGACCGTGCCCAACACGACGATCGCGGCGTTCAGGACATACATCGCCGCCGCGTTTCCCTCATAGGCTGCAATACCCTCATAGTCCGCCGGGTTCAGGGAGACAAAGGTGGCCCGTACCTGCGGCAGCAGGGTACCCACAATCCCTCCACCAATAGCCAGTGCTGCGCCCACGCCAAAGAGGAAAGCCAGAGTCACGCTGCCCAGCCCGCTCCACGATCGCCGCACCCGGCTGAGCAAGAGCAGGCAGAGCACCAGGGGCGCTATGTACCACCACTGTCCCCCTTCCAGTCGCAGCCAAAGGCGGGGCACCAGTACCCCATGCCAGGCCATGATCGCCGCATAGCCGAGCGCTACCCCAATAAAGGTGTAGGCCGCCACGCGATAGAGGAAATGCAGGAACGGGATGTCTTTGCCCAGGTAGCAATAGACCATTAGCGTCAGGATAAAGGCTACCCATGTGCCTACGGTCGCAATGTCTACCTTCATCTACTTGCCCCTCGAGATCCCAAACACAGCACGAATGCCGCCCAACAAGACCACAATCACCAGCACGACCTGTGCATACCCCTGCAGGATCAAGTTCTCGCGCGCGCTGGGCGAGAACCGGGCCTGTGCCAGGGCCTCGTAGGCTGCAGCCCCGGCCAGTCCAGGCAACATGCCTTTGAGCTGGCCCCTTCCACCCTCGCTATAGTAGGGCTGTAGATAGGGAGCGATTGCCGCGCTTACCCCCGCCACAATGCGCACCGGGTGTTGGCTGCCTACCTGTTCGATCCACCACCGCACATGGTCCTGGTTGCCGCTGATCACAATGACCAGATCCAGGTCATCGAAGGATCGGATGCGCTGTGCCAGCGGCATCTGCAGAAGACTGGTCGCTTCTCCCTGGCCTGGCCTGAGCGGAGCCGCTGTACCGCCAAATAGCGCGCCCCCCAGCGGGTTGCTCATGAACGCCTGCAGCGAAGCCGGATGTGGAGGAAGGTATCCCAGGTTGATGAAATGCTCTCCCCAGACATACCGTCCGCCATCGCTGATGTCAGCGGCATCCGATTCGTACAACCGCTGGGCAATGGCAGCCCCCTGGGGCGTCATGCTAACCGTCACCACACCCAGGCCCTGGCGCAGCGCGTGCCACAAGAGCACCCGGGCCTGTGGTGTCAGCTCACCGTCCAGCGACGCGTCGTAATCCAGGGCCAACAGGACCTGGCTCTGGGCAGGAAGGCTATCGATGACTGCGTACAAGTCCTTTGCTTCAGGGATATCTGGAGTCTGGACCAGGTCCTGCAACTCGGGCACAAAAGCAGCAGCGATCATGGCAGCCAGCAACGCCACGTACATGACCCATCGCCCCAGGCTGCGCATGACTTCCCGGCCTGGCTTGCGCGATACCGCCCCTGGCTGCGCAGTCGGCTCTGCCAGTATCTGCTCCAGCAGCCTGGCTTCAGCCAGGTGAGCCTCTGGCACCGGTGCCATGGGCTTGTATGTCGACTTGGGGAATATGCCCAGCAGAGGCTCCGGGTTCAACAGCCCTGTCAGTCCCGTCAATGGGCCACTGGTCTCAACGGCCTGTGCTTCGGCTGCTCGTTCTGGCTCGCCTGGGGCCTCTTGGCTGCGCAACTCCTCCAGCCAGCTCGGGATCTCGGCCGCAGGCAGCGCTGCGCCTTCGGGCAGCCCCGGCAAGATTTCGGCCTCAGCCTTCTCTTCGACCAGGCCTGGCTCTGTCAGCCAGGATGGAGCTGCCATTGGCTGCCCTTCCAGAGGCGCCTCTTGGGTCCAGGCAAGTTCCTCTGCCGAAATGCTCTCCTGGAGCCATTGCGGGGCCTCCACCGTCTCTTCTGGCTCGGGAGCAACAAGCTCTGCCGGCGCAGTCGGCTCTGGCTCGGGTTCGGGCTCAACTGCGGGCTGGGGTGGCCGTGCCACTGCAGCGGGAGTCTCCTCCACGCTGCGCAGCCAATCGGTGACGCTCCGCCTGGGGGTGGGTTGCCCGGCAGATGGCACCTCAAGCCCCTGCAGCCAATCCGGCAGGCCCGCTTCCTCCACTGGCGCGGCAGGTGCCGCCAGCGTGTCCTCCATGCCGCTCAGCCATTCGGGGAGCTCGGCTCCGACCTCCGCCGCGGCAGGGACCTCTGCCCCCGCCGGGGCTTCCCCTGGCACTTGCTCCAATGGCGGCGCCGCAAGAGGCAGCGGCGGCGCCGCAAGAGGCAGCGGCGGTGCCGCAGATGGCGCCTCGATGCTCTCCGGCTGCCCCGGAATTCCACTCTCGTCTACCAGGCGAGCCGCTGGCTCCTCAAGCCCCTGTTCCAGGTCGCTCAGCCAGTCAGAGGTCTCTGTGTCGGCCAGAGCCGCAGGCTCACCGGCGATGCCCCGCAGGGCCGACGCCTGGTCAAACTCTTGTAGCCACTCGGGAAGCTCGGCATCGGCAAAGGCAGCGGGCTCTTCCTCAGCCCGGGATGGCATCGCCTCTTCCGGGCTTGGCTGCACTTCCGTGCCCTCTCTACCCTCGGCAAGAGCCACAGATGGCTCCTCTTCGAGACCCGGCTCATGCTCCCGCGCAGGTCTCGTCAGCCAATCGGGGAGTTCAGCCTCCCCAAAAGCAGGTGCTGCTTGCTGCTCCGCTGGCGTCTGCTCCAGCCGACTCAGCCAATCGGGGATCTCTTGCTCAGGTGAGACAGCCGACAGCCCCTCTTCGGGTTTGCCGCCAGCCTCCGCCCCCAATCTGCTCAGCCAATCGGGGACTTTTTCCTCCTCGGGGAAAATAGCCGGCGGTCCTTCCTCTGCCTTGCCCTCGGGTTCCTGTCTCAGCGCGCTCAGCCAGTCGGGAGCCTCTTCCCTTTCGGGAGAAACGGCTGATGGCTCCCCTTCTGCCCCGCTGTCCAGCGCGCGCTCCAGGCCACTCAGCCAGGCCGGCACCGGCTCTTCTGGTGGCTGCACAACCGTGGCTTCTGCCTCCTGTCCCGGAGATGCGGCTTGCTCCGCGCCGGGACGCAGGTCCTGGAGCCAACCGGGGACAACAGCCTGCTCCAGCACAGCCTGACCAGCGTCAACAGGCCGTTCAGGGGATGTCTCTGCTAGCGGCATCTCCAGGTCGATTGCAGATAGAGCGTCCTTGTCTTGCTCGACCAGCTTGAACAGCCATTCCGGCGCTTGCCGCCAACCGCGCAATTGGCGCAGCCAACCTGGCGTGGCACCAGGCAAGCGGCGCATGTCGGCCTCGCCCTCCGTGCCCGCAGGATCTGTCCCCTCGGCAGGGATGGAATCATCGGATAGTGGGCCCTGGTCTGGCGGCAACCTCATGCCTGATCACCCACCTCTTGGTGCCCCTGGAACATTTCCCTACGAAATACCCAGGAACGGTAGCGCGGCATCCCTATGCCGGGCACAACCCTGAGCCCCATCACAGTGCTAATCGCTGTAGGGGCGGTCGATGCCCAGCAGCAGGCGCAGGCCGGCGACAAGGGTGCCCAACACAATGCCCAGCAGGATTCCCCGCGCCCCGGCCATCGCTGGCACGTTCATCACCCAGTTCCTGGCCTCTGTGAACAGCCGCCAGTCGACGCCGATGTTGAGCTTGATCGAGCCCAACAGGACCACAACGGCGGCTACCAGCATGATGAACGACGCGGCGCTCCGGATACGAAAAGCCCGCCAGGCCGCCGTGAGCACGAAAAAGGCCATAAGGGAGAAAAAGGTGGCCTGCAGCGGGCGTTGCACGTACTGATAAGCAAAGCTGGCGATCGATCCTGTCGGGCCGGCCAGTCCGGAGAAACGAGAGGGTACCGAACCCGGCGACAGGATACCCGGCACAAAGACGGTCAGGAATGCCAGGATCAGGATCAGGCTGAACACGACCCCTTGCCCTCTCTGGATCCGCTGTCCGTGCACGCGTAGCACGTTCAGGATGCCAAGCAACAGGGCAAAGGCGACGACGATGATGGTCCACTCTACGAACACGCTTCGCAGCAGGCGCAGCGTTTCACTCTGGATCACAAAAGACAGCAGGACGATCACCCCTGTGGACAGGGTGATCACGGTGAGTATGAGGCGGTACAAACGCTTCAGGTTGCTGGCCAACCTCGATCCTCCGTGAACCCGTGGCTGACGCCAGGTCGCAGATCGCCTGTCAGGAAATGAACCTCATCATCCAAAGGTCTTGATCGCCACAGCGACCACGATGGCGATGACCAGCAGCACGCGTAACGCATCTTGTACGTGCAGGCTGGCCATGTGCTCGGGGCGGCGGGTCAGGTACGCGCCAGCGGCAAACAGCTCCTCGCCCACCAGGACGCGGTCTGATGTGGCCATCATCAGGGGCTGCACCTCTACCGTGTTCGAGCCGACTATCTGGATGATCTCGCGTTGGGCTCCGGCCTCGCCCAATAGCAGGTATTCGTCGCCAAAGTGGCCGGCCATCACGTTAGCAGCTACTTTGTCCTGGTTGATCTCCTCCTGCGCGCCCACTGCATAGGCGGCCGGGTCAGGGGCGATCAGCCGCACGTCGGTCGAGCGGTAGCTGGCGGCGAGGCCCGTTCGCTGATAGGCCCGGTACAGGGTATCCTGTGCCATCAGCATCAACATCGGGTCAGCCACGGTCACGATCGGTGAATAGCCGAACGAGGCGCCCTGCTCGGCCATGTAGCGAAGCACCGTCAGCCCGGCCGAGGCCGCAGCCGTTTGCTCATCGCCCAGTCCCGAGCTGCCCATGGAGAGATGGACCTTCTGGCCGCTCTCGGCCGTGCGACCCAGCAGCCCTTGCAGGGCCTGAAAGGCGGCAATCGGGCGAAAAGGGAACCCGGTTGTCTTTTGTGCGCGGCGTGTGAACCACCCCAGCAGCAAGAGGATCAGCACAACGAGCAACAGGGCAGCTACTGGTTCTGTCTGGCTAGGCCACATTCCACTCATCCCTGCCATCCGGTCTGGCTCATCTAGGGCTCCGCGCGATCCGGGGATTCGGGTTGTTCCAAGCGGGCCACCATCTGGTCGATAGTAGCGGGGTCTTCCAAGAGCGCGGCATATTCGGCCAGAGCCCGGTCTTCCTCGAACACGCCCCACATGGGCCCCACGAACCCCACCAGCGGCTGCAACAGCAGGAGCATGTGGCTGCCTATGGGGGCCAGAGGCTTGCTGATCTCCAGGAGCGCGATAGCGGGCACAGCCAGCCCCCTGGATCGGACCCAATCCACCAGGCGGTCTAGCTTCGCTCGCCGGGGATCGCCAACTCCTGCTTTGTCCTTTATCATCATAGTACAATTCGCCGCTTTTGTCAAGTAGTTTATGTCAAATCACAATGCGATGACAAACAACAGGTCATTCACGTTGGTGTTCGTTGGCCCGGTGCGGATCAGGTCACCCAGGCGATCGAACAGTGTGTACGAGTCATTGCGGGCCAGGAAATCGTCGGCCAAGAGCCCTTGCTCCCGCGCGCGGCGAACCGTTTGCCCGTCGACCATGGCCCCAGCGGCATCGGTGGGCCCATCAGTGCCATCGGTGGCCAGGGCGACTACCACGGTGTCTTCCCAGCCCTCCAGGGCCAGGGCAGCGGCCAGGGCCAGCTCCTGGTTGCGTCCTCCTTTGCCCGCACCGCGTATCGTGACCGTTGTTTCGCCACCAGCGATCACGCAGGCCGGCCGGGCCAGAGGCCACCCCTCGACCGACAGCGACTTGGCGATGCCAGCCATGACCCGCCCTACCTCGCGGGCCTCGCCCTCGATGTAGGTGGAGAGCAGCATGGTGTGAAAGCCCATCTCCTGGGCTGTGGCCAGCGCCGCCTGTGCAGCGATGGCATTGCTGCCGATGATCCGGTTGTGCACATGGCCAAAGAGGGCATCGCCGGGCTTGGGCGTGTCGGGCACCTGGCCGTCGAGCCCGGCCCTCAAGTGGGCCACAACGCGCTCGGGCACGTCACCCACGATCCCATACTTGACCAGGACGCCATAGGCATCGCCAAACGTCGTCGTGTCGGGCACCGTAGGCCCAGAGGCGATTACGTCCAGTGGGTTGCCGACCACATCAGACAAAATCAGCGAGATGACCGTCGCTGGCGAGGCGGCACGCGCCAGTTGTCCCCCCTTGATCCGCGAGCAGTGCTTGCGCACGGCATTGATCTCGTTGATCGTAGCCCCGCACCGCAGCAGCGTATCGGTCAAGGATTGCTTGTCGGCCAGGGTGATCCCCGGCACAGGCAGCGGCAACAATGCCGACCCTCCGCCCGATATCAGGCAAAAGATCAGGTCACGCTCTCCGGCGCTTTCGACCAACTCGACGATCCGCTCCGCGCCTGCCCGCCCTGCTTCGTTGGGAATGGGATGTCCGGCCTGGTGGATGGTCAAAGCGGGGGGCAGCGCGGCGTCAACCAGGTATCCCTCTTTGACGTTCACCCATCCAGCGGTCAGCCGGTCGCCCAGCACCTGGCTCAGGGCCTGCGCCATAGGCGCTCCTGCCTTGCCCCCGCCGACGACAAACACCCGCTCGTACCGGGCCAGGTCTACGACCTGCCCGCCCTCCGCCGCATACCTCGCCCCGCCCGTGCCTGCCGGCGGGTGGCCAACGAGTAGCGCGTCACCGTCCAACCGCACCACATTGCGGATGGCTTTGGCGGGATCGACCGCCTTGAGCGCAGCATGGATCATCCGCTCCACGACCTTGGGCGCTTTCATGGGGACCTTCCTTGGTTAACGGCCTGGAGCACGTTTTCTGCAGCCACTTCCGGCTGTACTCCTTTGCCCAGCACGTCACCGATAGCCCCCTGCATGGCGCGGTAGATGCGCTGGTGCGTCTGGGATGTCGCGTACGGGACGGCGTGCTCGAGCTGGTCATACATGAACGTCACATACGCATCTCGCGTCATCTGCTCGAACGCCGCCCGCCGGGTGGGCACACGGCCGGCAGCCTGGCTCCACGCCGCCACATTGGCCGGGTGCATCAGCCACTCGAGCAGCTTGACCGCCAGCGGCTGGCGGCCCGGGTCGCGGGTCGTCAACGCCCAGGCATGTCCCCGGCTCAGCGCTGTAGCCTGTCCGCCACGGGTCGGGATCGCGGTGACCTGGCCGGCCCGCACGGTCAGATAGAGGTTGGAAGTGATGTCGGTCATCATCACCTCGGCCTGCAGGTACCTGGGCCAACAGGCCTCGACCGTAGCATAGTTCAGCACATCGGTCAGGATGGCCCCGCGCTCAATCCCTGTCTGGTAGAATGCCAACACGTCTGTCAGGGCCTGCTTGTCCAGCGCCGGCTCGCCATTGGCATCGACCAGCGTGGCACCCGTAGATAGATACTGGATCAGGAACGCGTCATTTACGAGCCCATCCTGTCCGGCCGCCGGGAAAATGTAGGTTGCTCCACTCGACAGAACCTCGCTCCACGTCAGCGGAGGAACGGCGATCTTGCTGGGGTTATAGATCGCGTGCTCAATGCTGTCCACCTCAAACTGCAGGCCCACCAGATGGCCGTCCACCGTGCCGGCCTCAATCGCAAACGGATACAGGTCGGCTTGCGTGGCCTCTGCCACCAACCCCTCCAGCGGCACAACCAGGCCTTTGCGCGACAGGTCCGCCAGGAGGCCGGTGTCCAGGGCCACCAGATCCGGAAGCGTGTCTGGCGCCACAGCACTGGCCTTGGATAATAAGTCCTGCATTCCTCCCTTGCCCTCGGGCTTTTTGCGCCAGACCTGCACCGTCAACCCTGGATGGGTGGCCTCAAAAGCTGAGATCTGCTGCTCTAAGACCCGCGTCGCCTCCCCTCCTTGCAGGGGGTATACCAGCTCGGTCACCCACACTGCCAAGGTATCTGGCGCTCCAGCAGGGACGGGCGTGCCGGTGGGCATCGGTAGAGGCACCCCGGTTGGGGTCCGTTCCGGCGTCCGGGGCACCAGGGTTTGCATCGGCTCAGGAGTGTTCAACAGCCCGCACCCGCTGCTGCTGCACGCCCATGCCAGCACCAAGGCAGGCAGCAGCCAGGCCGCACGGTGGCAGGCACGCCACACCCGATTCCCCTGCGCTGCGAGATGCCTGGCGTAGCCAGGCTGCATGTTCGGTATTCCCATGGCTGCCTCCTGATCCGCCCCCTGGACTCATTATAGCATGGCGCCCGATTTTGCTCAAGCACGAAAGGTTCGTATCCAAATTGGGACTTGACAAACATAACACTACATGTTATAATAGAAGATGCCCCGGTGCACCTTAACAAGCAGAAGCAGGAAAGTGAATAAGCGAACAAGTCAAGCATTCTGTAGCTCGTCACTGCCTGTGGAGGAGACGTGCCCTATTGCGTGTGCGATCCGCTCCAATGGACAGTGGTGCTCTATCCTCGACCGGGCGGCGAAAGCCCGGTGTCTGAGTTCATAGAGCACCAATGCAAGCGCGATCAGGCCAAGATCTTCGCCGAGCTGGATGACCTGGCCGAGTTCGGCCTGATGTCCAGGGGCAACAAGCTGGAATATCTCGGCGATAAGCTCTGGGAACGGCGCTTTCGAGGCGAGGGGGTGAACTACCGTCTTTTCTTTTTTCGCTAACACGGGAAGGAGGATGGTGGTCCTGCACGGTTTTCGCAAGAAAACGCGCAAGACGCCGAGACGAGAGTTGGAGACCGCCCGGCAGAGGCTGAAAACGTGCCTCGGCCGGCCCCTGCAATAGCTGCGTGGTGCATCGGAGCAATCCTTATCGGCAAGCATGATTGGATGCAAAGGAGAGTATCTCGCTCATGGACTATATGGAATATCGATCCCGACGCCTGCAGCAGGATCCCGAGCTGGCTCGAGCCTACGAGCAGGAGAATCTGGAGAGAGAGATCGCGCGGGAGGTCTTGCGTCTGCGCCAGCTCCGAGGATGGACCCAGGCTCAGTTGGCCGAAGCATTGCAGACCAAGCAGTCAGCGGTGGCGCGACTGGAGAGCGGTGCACACCGTCCGTCGTTGTCGACGCTGGATAGGATCAGCCAGATCCTGGGAGCGCGTCTGGAGGTGCGCCTGACACCGTTGGAGTGATGCGGTTGCGTACAACTGCGTTGGCTCGGAAACGACGGATGGCCTTGCCAGTGGTTGACCATGCCTCCCAGGCGAGATTCGGGTAGACAGAGGTTTGGTCTCAGGTGGTGCCAGGCACTCCAAAAGTGCCCGGCACCTTTTCTGTTAGGGAGGGTCTGCCGCTGGGATTTGTGTTTCGTCCCCACTTGTGGTAATCTAACTGTAGAAATGGACGATTCAAAGCGCGAGTGTCAAGGGGGGGATGGTATGGTCACGCTCAAGCTATGGCGTAGTAACGCGCGTAGTAACACGCGTAGTAACACGTGCAGTAGCACTGGCGGTAGCACCAGCAGTAGCACGAACAGCAGCGACAGCAGCCCGGGCGACAAAGGTCGGTTCCTACCTGCCTTTGAGGTGCTGGGGGCCGAGTGGGTGGGCAAGAGTGTCCACATCCCGTTTGGGGTGGACCGCAAGCGCTCGCTCGACGTCGTCGGCTGGTCTGACCGCGCCGGCGGGCAGGCCGTCAGCGTACACGTGGTCAAGGCCAGTGCAGATGGCCGGGTCGGATACCTGGTATATGGCGGCGATGGCGGCGTGCGCATCATCGACCAGGAGGCAGACGCGGACCCCGAGCCAGCCGAACGCCTTGCCAGGGGACGTGTGGCACCCCTGGTTTGGGTCGCCAACGGCCAGGACCTGCCACTGGCAGTCCAGGAAGTGGTGGAGCATCCCATCTGCAGGCGGTGTGGAAAAGAGCTATCCCCTCCGGATGCGCAGGGCGTGAACGCCACCTTCTGCGAGCGGTGCCAACCCTCGTAACCCTTGCGAAGGCTCGAGGCCAGCGAAGCAGGCCCAGCCTTCGCAAGGGTCTGAGTAGCCCTGGCATCCCATGCCAGGGCCTCATCCCCGATTTGATCTCTGGCCCAAAACAAGTAGAATGGTATCCCATCTCCCAAGGAGGACTCGGGCATGAGCGACACACCCGTGCGCGTCCGTTTTGCCCCCAGCCCGACCGGCTATTTCCACATCGGCGGGGCCAGGTCCGCGCTGTATGTCTGGCTATTTGCGCGCCAGCACCCTGGCGGCAAGTTCATCCTGCGCATCGAGGACACCGATCGCACCCGCTATCACGCCAGGGCCGAACAAGACCTATTGGAAAGCCTGCGCTGGCTGGGGCTGCAGTGGGACGAAGGGCCAGAGGCGGGGGGCGCCTATGGGCCCTATTACCAGTCCCAGCGCCTGCCTCTCTACCATCAGTACGCCGACCAACTGCTGGCCACAGGACACGCCTACCGCTGCTTTTGCACCCGCGAGCGGTTGCAAGCGCTGCGCCAGGAACAGCACAAGGCCCGTTCCAGCCATAGTGGCTACGACCGGGCCTGCCGCGACCTGACGCCCGCACAGGTCGCCGAGCGAATGGCACAGGGTCAGCCATCGGTGATCCGCCTCAAAGTGCCTCTCGACGGCCAGACCGTGTTCCACGATCTGCTGCGGGGCACGATCACGGTGGAGAACGCCTCACTGGAAGACATTGTGCTGATCAAGTCGGATGGCTTTCCCACCTATCACATGGCCAATGTGGTCGACGATCGCCTGATGGAGATCAGCCACATCATGCGCGGCGACGAGTGGCTATCCTCTTGCCCCATCCACATCATCCTCTACCAGGCTTTGGGCTGGAAGCCAGCGACCTATGTGCATTTGCCTCTGTTCCTGGATCCCGCCGGCAAGGGCAAGATGAGCAAGCGCAAGACGGTCGGGCCAGGAGGTCAGCAGTACCTGGTGCTGGTGAAGGACTTTCGCGCGGCGGGATACCTGCCCGAGGCATTGGTCAACTTTATCGCCCGTCTCGGCTGGAGCTACGACGATCGCAGCGAGCTGTTCACCCGCCAGGAGCTGATCGAGAAATTCTCCCTGGATGGGCTTAACGCTTCGCCGGCCAAGTTCGACTATGACCGCCTGGAGTGGATGAACGGCTTGTATATCCGCCAGTTGGACAGGGATGACCTGGCAGCGCGCCTGGTCCCAGTTTACCAGCAGGCGGGCCTGGACGCGGACCTGGACACGGTGAAAAAGATCGTGCCTATCATCCAGGAGCGGCTCAAAAAGCTCTCGGATGCCGTTCCACTGAGCGGGTTCATCTTGGAGCGAGGTTGTGCTCCACTCTCAGACCTGGTCATCGATCCAGCCCTGCTGATCGGTGCCAAGATGGACGCCGCCTCCTCGTTATTCGCGTTACAGCGAGCGCGCGCGGTCATTGCCCAGGCGGACCCCTTTAGCACCGAATCCCTGGAGCAGCCGCTGCGCGACCTGGCTGCCGCGCTAGGCGTTAAGGTCGGAACGCTGTTCGGCATCCTCCGTGGAGCAGTCACCGGGCTGCAGGTGTCACCCCCGCTGCTCGAGACGATGGTCATCATGGGGCGCGAACGGGTCTGCCGGCTGATCGATAGGGGGATCGAGATCCTCGCCACGGCCGGAGTCGAGGCTTCATCCGGGTCCACCTAGAGATTCCACTCCGGCGCTATCCAACACACAACCTGTGAAAGGACGCACAGATGGGGTTCTTTGCCAAGGAAGAGAAACCGCAGCGCCAGCCAAAGGAAAAGGGACGCTGGGGACAGATCCTGGAAGAGGTGGCCGGAGAGCAAGAGAGAGATCGGCCATGGATCCAGAAGGCAGGCATATTCCTGATCTGGGCCATCGGGTTTGCCCTGGCTGCTGGTTTGGTGGTGACCATCCTGCTGCTGGTCGCTGACCTCTTTTCCAGGGCACGGCTGTTTACCGCCCGCAACCTCTCGGACTGGATCTTTTGGTCTGCCGCGATCTTGCTGATCGTGGGCCTGTTGGCGCCCTCGGCGGGCGATGTGGAGCAACTGGCCAGCAGGCAAAAGCGCGAAAGCGCCCGGGCGGAGGATAGGCAGAGCCGGGCCATCCGCAGGCGGATCCGTGGGGTGTACGACCCGTGGCGGTGGCGTTTCTGGGCCGCTGCCCTGCTGACCTTTGCCATTTCCGTGCTGGTCGGTCTCCTTTCCTAGAGCGCTAGCCGGCTGACAGTCCTGCCTCCACCGCGCGCAAGCCACCCGGGCCATGACACGCTCCAGCCGCTTTCCGATCTGGCCGCTTGTACGCCGGTTGTACTCAACCGCGCTGTACTCAGCCTCGTTGCACGCAACTGCGCTGGTACTCGGCGCTGCCGGCGTGCTGGCCCTGGCCTGGTGGGATTGGACGTACCCAGGGCAGATCATCGCCTGGTGGAACCGGGAGCACGTCTACAGCTATTACGGGCACCAACTCGGATGGGCCATTGCGGCTTCGGCCCTCATCTGCCTGACGCTGTGGCTGCTATCGGCCCGCACGCGTTCCGCAGCCGCCCAAGTACCGGCGGGCCACGGCCTGGCGTGGGCAGCTCGCCCTTTTGCAGCGGCCTACCTGGGTCTGGCGTCCTTGGCCCGCTATGTGCTGCATCCTTTGGGAGTGCAACCCGGCAGCTCGGTGTGGACCTATGGGCTGCTGGCGGTCACCTCGTTTGTGCTGGCCCTGCCCCTGGCCAGCCTGATCCGCCCCGCTACACACGCTGTCCATCGGGCAGGCGCGGCCACTGGCTCTCCAACCCGATCAGGTCGGTGTATGCGGTACATCCTCTTCGGCCTGGTCGTGCTCTATGTCCTGGTCTTTGGGTTCCTCAGCGTCGCCCGACATGCCTCTTTTCGTTCGCACGCCCTGGACCTGGGGACGATGGATCAGGCCATGTGGAACACGGCCCACGGGCGGCTGCTGGAACGCACTCCCCTCTACCGCCCCCCGGCACAGGGCACACGCTACGAGAGCCGGTTGTTGGACGCCAAGCTCGAGTTGATCCTGGTGCCCCTTGCTGCCCTCTACCGGCTGTGGGCTGACCCTCGTCTCTTGCTCGTCATCCAGACTCTGGCCCTGGCTGCCGGCGTGATTCCGCTCTATGCGCTAATCGACGAAGGTTGTGCACAAGCCCAGCGCTCGCCGGGCCAGGATGGCACTGCTGGCCTGCCTGTGGCGCCGCTCATCGCCGCAGCCTATCTCCTGTACCTGCCACTTCACTATGTGAACATGGCGGACTTGCACACCTCAGCCCTGATGGTGCTGCCGCTCGTTGCTGCCTGGCGGTCCATGACTCGCCGGCATTGGGGATCCTACTATGTGTGGCTGGGCATGGCTCTCATCTGCCGCATCGACGCGGCCTTTGCCATTCTAATGCTGGGGGCAGTGGTGGCCGCGAGCCAAAAAGGGCATAGGCGGCACGGCCTGTACACCCTGGCACTGGCGGCCGCCTGGCTGGTGGTCGATTTCTCGCTCGTGGTGCCGGCGGTTCAGCACGCCTATGGGTCAGGAGCGGGGAACCTGGTCGCCCGCCGCTTTGGCATGATGGGCAGCAGCGTGGGCGAAGCGCTGCACACCGTCATCACACGGCCTGCTTTTGTCCTCTCTCAGCTCGCCGGCCGTGAAAAGCTCCAGCCGGTGGTCGAGCTGCTGGCCCCGCTGGGTTTTGCACCCCTGATCAGCCCGCTGGCATTCCTGCCGGCCTTGCCTGTCCTGGTCATCAACCTGTTGGCCCAATCGGTGTGGCAGAACTCGATCCACGCCCATTACATGGCCCCGGTGATCCCCTTTCTCTGGATCGCACTGGGCGAGGGCCTGGTCTCGCTGACCCGCAGGGGCCGCCAGCGGTGGGCGGTCACCCTGGCCGCGTTCGTCCTGATCAACACGTTCCTGGTGTCCTTGGCGTTGAGCCCCTTTCCACCGGGCAAGGACTTTCGACTGGCCGAGTTCTACCAGCCCTCCTCCTATGTGCGGAACCTGCGCGCCATTGTAGCGTTGGTCCCACATGGCGCGTCGCTGTGCGCCCAGAGCGACCTCTTGCCCCATCTGTCGCAGCGCCGGGACGTGAGCCTGTTTCCCCACTGTCGCCTGAATGAGGAGGAAATGCCCGAGTACCTGGCCCTCGATCTGGACAGCACCTCCTCCAAGAGCCCGTTGGGGTATCACGCCTACTATGAGCTGGTGAATGCCTGGCTG
>Ga0315274_10002807_pt1 | contig 25989 bp, 21 predicted proteins | sample YL17G02_20_MG_FD_203700 | JGI IMG/M metagenome (GOLD analysis project Ga0315274, IMG submission 203700) | Sediment microbial communities from Yellowstone Lake, YNP, Wyoming, USA - YL17G02_20 | ecosystem: Environmental > Aquatic > Freshwater > Lake > Sediment | place: USA: Wyoming | collected...
TAACTCAGGGATCGGGTTTGCAGTTTCGAGCAATATTATCAAGCGCGTCGTCCCTCACCTGATTACGGATGGTAAATACGATTACCCCTATCTAGGGATTTCGAGCACCGAGGATCTGTCCTTGTTACAGGCTGATGCGCTGGGCTTACCGCAGCCGACCGGAGTCTATGTCCATATCGTGACTCCTGGCAGCCCGGCAGATAAAGTTGGCTTGCGCGGCGGTACGCGCTCCACCAGCATCGCCGGGCTGAGTGCCGGCGGTGATCTGATCATCGCCATCGATGGCCGAGAAGTGCAAACATTCAGTGATATGCTCAACTACCTGATTGCCAACAAAAGCCCCGGTGATAAGGTTACTTTCACCGTGCTGCGCGACGATAAGACGATTGAGGTGGAACTAACACTCGACAAAAGGCCGTGAGGGATATACCCTCTACCGTTTCTCAACCCTAAAAAAAGGAGCCGACAATGTTAACTGAAATTGATCTGCGTGAACTGCTGGATTATCAAGCCCAACACCCCGTTCTCAGTGTTTTTCTAAACACGGAACCTTCCGAAGGCAACGCAGACGCCTATAAGCTGCGCTTGCGCACCATGCTCAAAGAAGTGAACATGCCAGAGGATGTGTCGGCTGTTGAACGTTATTTTGATCATGAATATGACCGCGCGGGGCGCAGTGTCGTCGTGTTTTCGTGTGCTCCCGAAAAGTATTTCCGCTCTTATTCGCTGGCGGTGCCCATCCGCAGCCGGGTGCGAGTCAGTGATCATCCCCACGTGAAACCGCTGGCCGATTTGTTAGACTCCTACGGCGGGTATGGCGTGGCGTTGGTGGACAAGCAGGGGGCGCGCATGTTCTCCTTCCATCTGGGAGAGCTGCGCGAACAGGAAGGCATGATGGGTGAGGCAGTACGGCATACCAAACACGGGGGTGCGTCCAGCGTGGCCGGCCGGCGCGGTGGTGTAGCCGGGCAGACCAAGCACGCAGAGCAAGTGGCTGATCGTAACATGAAAGAAGCGGCTGAATTTGCCGCCCATTTTTTCGCCGATAACAATGTGCGCCGGGTGTTAATTGGCGGAGCAGATAACAATGTAGCCCCCTTCCGCGCCCAACTGCCCAAGACCTGGCAGAGCCTGATCGTCGGCACGTTCCCGATGAGCATGACCGCTGGGAAGGATGAGGTGCTCGAACGGGCCATGCAAATCGGACGCGAAGTTGAACGCCAGCGTGAAAATGAGCTGATCAAAACCCTCATTACGAATGCCTCCAAAGGCCGCGGTGGTGTGATGAAGCTGGACGATACCCTGCGTTCTGCCCACGAAGGCCGTGTGCAATCGTTGGTGATCCGCGAGGGGTATCGCGCGCCCGGTTATCGCTGTCAGGGCTGCGCATATATCACCGCCCAGCAGCAAGAAAAATGTCCCTTCTGCGGGAAGGCTTTCGAGCATATCCCGGATGCAGTGGAAATGGTCGTGCGCAAGGTGATGCAGCAAGGCGGTGAAGTCGAAGTCTTGCATGAGGATCAAAACACCGAGAGCTTCGGACACATTGGTGCTATCTTGCGGTACTAGGTTGAAGTGAACGAAAAAACAAGGCTGTTGGACGGTGTTTTACTGTCCAACGGCCTTGTTTTTTTGGTTCCCCAGGCTCAGATACTGATTATGGGTTCGGATTCAGCAGCGCATCCAGGTTACGCAAGTTCTCGATCAACTCTACCACCAGCCGGTCCAGTTCGGGTTTCGTCACCTGCAGATTGCCCTTGGCTTTTTCCTGCGCTAACGCCAGTTTTTGTTGGATTCTCGTCACGGTGGCTTGCTGCGTTTCCATCAGCGTGTCGGGGACCGCTTTCATCACCTGGGCGGCCTTGTCGATGAACAGCGGGAGGTTGATTTCATCATCACTGGTCAAAGCCAGCTTGGCGGCCCGCACCTCCGAGAGCGCTCGCAGCACGATCAGACGCGCCTGATCGCTTTGCAGGCCGGTAAGCAGCTTGCTCTGTATGGCAAGGGCGAACTGGGCCTGATCGCGTTCTTTCTCGGCGCTTTTCAGGCTGGCCTGGGCACGGAGCACCGGGTATGCCATAACCGCAATCCCCACCAGGAATGCTGCCAGCGCCACGCTCCCCCAACGGGCTGCAGAACTCACAAACCGCTTAAAGCGGCCAGGAGGCGGGATGGGAACGTATGCAGGTACGCCTGGTTTCGCCTCAGTATCTTCTCCTGCAGTGGGGGGGGCCGCCTGCTCGGGGGGTAAAACACCCTCGGGAGTAGGTTTCGGTTCAGTTTCGTTCATGGATGGACACTCCTTATTTGGTCGAACAGGGATGAACAGGATATTCAGGATATATAACCAGTTCATTTTGCATAGTCTGCATAGAGCGACCAGCTTTTAATAAAGTACTTCTCAAAAAGCGGTTAATTAACTGGCGGCCATTGGCGGTTGAAATACGGTCCAGGGGCGGGACGCCAGGCAAAGAAATGCACTGCCAGCATCCCGAAAGTGAACCCGCCAATGTGCGCCCACCACGCGATTCCCCCCATGCTGGCGCCGCCAGGCATTGACAGGGACTGAAATCCTGAATAAAGCTGTGAAATGAACCAGAAGCCAAGGAATATAAATGCGTATATTTCTACAATCCATGGATACAGGAATATCGGAATGAGCGTGACGACGCGCGCCCGCGGAAACAGAAGGAAATAGCCTCCCAGCACCGCGGCGATAGCCCCGCTGGCCCCGATGGCTGGCACCTGGCTTTTGGGAATGATCATTGCTTGGAGAACGTTCGCAAAGATACCCCCCAGCAGGTAAAACCCCAGGTAACGGGTATGTCCCATGCGATCTTCGATGTTGTCGCCGAAAATGAACAGCACCCACATATTGCTGATCAGGTGAAACCAGCCACCGTGCAGGAAAATGGCCGTGAGCAGGGGAATCCAGGTTGACGGGTGCCCCAGGCCTAAACTGGCCGGGACCACGCCATACGTGTTGACAAAGGTGTGCAAGGCGGCGGGTTTCAGACCAGTCTGGTAAATGAAGATCAACGTGTTGAGGCCGATCAAGAGCCAGTTGACCAGCGGGAGCGAACGAGAAGGGATGTTGTCGCGCAGCGGTAGCATAGGATGGGGTTATTCGGGGTGGGTGGAGTTCGCGATGGGCAGCAAAATGTGGAAGCAGCTGCCGGGGCATGCCGCCTCATCATAACCTTTGCTCTCCGCCCAGATGCGCCCACCATGCGCCTGGATGATCCCGCGGGCAATTGACAGCCCCAAACCGGGGCCGCCGCCTTTGAAGGTTGTTTTCCCGGTGGAGTGCAGGGCGGTTTTGCCGGTCTGGTAGAATTTTTCGAAGATCAGCTCCAGGTATTCGGGATCGATCCCGATCCCCGTGTCGCGCACCTGTACTTCCACACAGCTTCCGAGCTTTTCGTCGGTCAATTTCTGGCCGGAGATGGTCACTCGCCCCCCGTCCGGGGTATATTTGATGGCATTGACGATCACGTTCTGGAAAACCTTGAGCAGCAAGGTGGGGTCGGCCTGGATGTGCGGCAGGCCGCTCAGATCGGCGATATCAATGGCCAGCTGGCGGAACGCCAGCACATCCCCCACATCCGCTTTCACGCGTTTCACGATCGTGGCGATCGAGGTCAACTCGGTATGCAGGTCCAATATCTGGCTCTCGATACGCACCACATCCAGCATGCTGGTGACGATTTCGTGCAGCCGTTCGATGCCTTTCAACACGCCGTTCACTGACTGGGAGAGGTAGAGGCTGTTTTTGACGTTTGGGTCGGACTCCATCATTCCCATGTACCCCCTCATCACCGTCAGCGGGGTGCGCAGTTCATGCGCCACCACGCCGATAAAGTCCGATTTGTTCTTATCCAGCCGCTCCAGGCTGTGCAAGGCCTGGTTCAGCTCCTCGGTACGCTGCTGCACCATTTGTTCGAGCTGCTCGTTGAAGCGGGTGATCTCCTCGTACAGGCCGGCATTTTCAAGGGCAATGGCGGCTTGCAGCGCAAAAGTCGAAGCCAGCACGGCATCATCCTGGCTGAAAGCTGCGGCCTCGCGCCGGGTGAAAGAGATCATCCCGATCACCTGGTCCTTCGAGAACAGCGGCACCCCCATCCACGACAGGTCCAACGGCAGCCATTCCACCTGCTGCCAGCCGGTCTCCTTAAGCACATCATGGATCAGTACCGGGTGGGCGGCGGTTTCCACGCGGCAGAACACATCTCCCTCGCGGATCGGGATGCGGATCTCTTTCACGCGTTCATCGTCCGGGAAGCCGCGCTGGGCCACGATGCGCAGCATGTCGCCCTCCCGCAGCATGAGCGAGCCGCGCTCAAAGGCCACCACCAACGACAACTGCTCCAGAATGCGCCCGGGCACCTCGCTGAGGGTGATGCTGCCCGAGAGCTTGCGCCCGGCCTGCAGCAGCGCCTCCGCGATCCGGCGGCGATCCTGTTCGGCTTCGTACAAACGGGCGCCCTCGATTGCCGTGGTGGCCTGCATGGCCAGCGTCATTAATAGATCGACATCGTGCTGGGTGAACGCACGCTGGTGGATGCGGTTCAGCGCCGTGATCGTGCCGATCACCCTGCCTTTGGTTGCCAGCGGGACCACGATCACGGCGCCCGTACCGGCCCGTTTACGCCGCGAGAGGGTCTCCGGCGGCTCGATCCCGTCCTCCGTGCTCAGCGACAGCACCGGCTGTTTCGTACGGAATACAATCCCGCTCAAGCCCTGGCTCAGCTCGTCATAGGTGGTGTCCAGATCGTCGACGATGTGACCATCGTACACGCCGAGCTGGATCTGGCGCTGCTCGTGATCGACCAGGAAGATCACTGTCCGGTCGGCATGCACCAGGGCGTTGAAATGGGCGGTCAGTTTGAGGCAGATATCGGCGGTAGTGGGGGCGTCGTGGATCGCCCGCGCGGCGCGGAACAGGCCTTCCGTCTCCAACAGGGCAGCCTCTGCCGCGGAGGGGGCAGGTTCAGGGGGGGATTGCAAAGGGGAAGATTTCGGGTGCGATGTCATAGATGTTCTGCTAGCTGTATTGTATTACAAAATGTCCGAAAACTACGGGTAATCCCGAAGTCTCAATATTTTACATATGATCGCCGGGCGTTGATGAAGTATAAGAAATTATTACCGCAATCTTCGCCATACCCAGAATTGTCAGGAGAATGAATTCTCCGGACATACAGCGGCGAGTCAGGGCTGTTGCGGTAATAATTCCTTGATTTTCATCAACGGATTTCCAAATATCAGGCGTTAACCAAGCTTCGCTTTGCATTCATCCGATTCCGGAGGCTGATGTTTGAGTATCTCCCGAACCTACCAATTCCCCAGCGTTGATACCGTCCGCGGGACTGTCACGGAAAGTTTTATCACCGAATGCTACCGGTAGTATAATGAATCTATGATCGATCAAGTCTCCCTTGCCGTTTACCGCCAGACCGCGCAAACTCGCCAGCAGGCGCAGCGAGCCGCGATCGAAGCGCGCCGTCAAAGTGCCTGGCAGATAGCCATCCGTGCGGCGGCTTTGCTGCGGCACGATTTTAGGGTAACTCGGATCGTGGCGTTTGGCTCAATTACCTGTGAAAAGCTGTTCCATGCGCACTCCGATATTGATCTGGCTGCCTGGGGGTTGGACGAGCGCGTCTATTTCCGCGCTGTGGGTGTTCTGCAGGGGCTGGACCCGCACTTTAGCCTGGATTTGATCCGCTTCGAAGAAGCTACACCATCTTTTCAAGAGATAATATTGAAAGAAGGAGTACCATTATGAGCACTTACCCGGCTCTCTCCGGTCGGATCATGACCTCGCTGCAAGAATTGCAGGGTGTCATAAACCGTGTCGTTCAGTTGAGTCAAAAGGCCCAGCAAACCGGCGATGACGGATATTGGGATGGGGTGGCGTTGAACCTGCACAGTTTTTACGGCGGCGTTGAACGTATTTTTGAAGACATTGCTCGCACCATGGATGAAAGCGTACCATCCGGGCCAGGGTGGCACGCCGATTTGCTGCTGCAAATAGCTTCCGAGATAGCAACTTTGCGTCCGGCGGTTATTCGCGGGGAGGTGCGTAATTGCCTGGATGAATACCGCGGCTTTCGGCATGTGGTGCGGAATGTTTACGCCTTCAATCTGCGTCCGGCTCGAATCAAAGAGTTGTCCGATGGGTTGCCAGCCTGTTGGAAAGCGATTCGTGAAGACCTGCTAAAGTTTACCGAATTCTTAGAGGCTGTTCAATCATAAAAATCACCTTGTTTGGGCGAGGCATTTGCCAGATAAACAACCCATTTTGCCAGAATTCTTACGGCAAATGCTTCGCCCCTACTGAAATCTTGACGCTTACTCCCCCTCATGGTAGACTCACGACAATTCTAAGACAGAAAGGAGGCGTGCCAATTTATGAACCAGATTAAAGAACTTGTCCGCAAACAAGTCGAATGGGTGCGCCTGCTGGCTGTCTGTTCCCCGGCGAGTCTCTGAGCCGGGCAACTTCTGGCAATAGCTGATTTTTCTGCCACGGGCGCACCTCGCCCGTGGTTTTTGTCTGATTGTGGAGGCCTCCTGGTCTTCTCAATGTTCAGACCTGCAGTTCGCTTTCTACCTGCCACGGGAAACTCCCGTGGCTTTTCGTTTTTTGAGGATCACTACCATGCAACCTGTCAGCGCCACTTATATGCACCGTCAAGGCACTGTTTACAAAAAGACAATCGGCAATTATGTGGTACATACCCTGGACACCCACCAGGTGATCACCTGCGAGATCTCTCCGCGGCTGCACAAGCAGCTCATTTACCCTACCGCCGACCCCAACTCGCTGCGCCATGTGGTGCGGGAGGTGAAAGAGGTCAAGTTTATCGATCCCGTTGCCGTAGGCGACCTGGTTCAGTTCGTCGACACCGGGCACGGCGCGGGTCTGATCACCGAAGTGCTGCCGCGCAAGAGCAAGCTTGTGCGGCGTTCCGCCGTACCCATGCCCACCGCCCATCCCTTCGAGCAGATCATCGTCGCCAACGTGGACCAGGTCGTGCCGATCTTTTCTGCCGCCCAGCCGCCACCCAAGTGGAACTTGCTCGACCGCTACCTGACCTCGGCTGAATCGCTCGATCTGTTCTCGCTGATCTGCATCACCAAGCTCGACCTGGTTGGGCAGGATGCCCGGCTCCAGGCTGAGCTGGATGTTTACCGCCAGATCGGCTACCGCGTGCTGCTCACCAGCACCGTCACCGGGGAGGGGATCGAGGAGCTACGCCGCGCGCTGCAAGGGCGGATTTCGGTGTTCGTCGGCAAGTCCGGCGTGGGCAAGACCTCCCTGCTCAACACCATGCAGCCCGGGCTGGGCCTGCGCGTCAACGCCGTCAACCAGGTGACTGGCAAAGGCAAGCACACCACCACCAACCTCGAGATGTTCCCCCTGGAGAACGGCGGCAGCGTGGTGGATACGCCCGGCATGCGCGAATTTGGGCTGTGGGAGATGGATGAATCGGACCTGGCGCTCTTCTTCCCGGAGATGCGACCCTTCGTTGGGCGTTGTAAATTTGGTTTGGATTGCAGCCACGATAATGAGCCCGGCTGCGCCATCCGCAAGGCCGTGGCTGAGGGCAAGATCGCCCCGCGCCGCTACGCGACCTTCCAGCGGCTGCGGGAAGAATGAAAATACCGGAAAAATGGATGTTTGAGGAAGCGAAGCTTCCTTAAACATCCATTTTTCCGATGCCTCGCGGTTGACGCCCGCCTGCCCTCACGGTAGAATGATCCTAGAAAGTGGACAGAGGAGGTCGAAATGGCGTTGGAGACAGTCAAAATCATCCTGCGCGGCAAAGAACACGAAGTGCGCCCCGGCATGATCCTGGGTCACGCCCTGGAAAAGATCGGCGTCAACCCCGAGAGCGTGCTGGCCACCCGCAACGGCGAGCTGATCCCCGAAGATGAAATTTTAAATCCTGGGGATGTGATCAAGCTGGTCGCCGTTATCTCCGGAGGCAGCCGCGTATGAAATGCCGAAAATGCGGCGGTAGAGGCGTTATCAACCTGCGCCAGCACAAGCTGATCCTGTGCAAAGAACATTTCCTTGAATGGTTGCCCGAACAGGTGCAGCGGGCCATCGAGAAGTACCACATGTTCACGCCGCAAGAGCGGGTGCTGGTGGCGGTATCGGGAGGCAAGGATTCGCTTTCTTTGTGGGATTTACTCACCCGTCTGGGGTACCCCGCTGATGGGCTGTACATTGGCCTGGGGATTGACGGCGGGGTGCGTTACTCGGAAGAATCCCTGCGGTTTACGGAACAATTTGCCCAGGCCCAAGGATTGAAACTGCACGCCGTTAAAGTGGCTGAAGAACACGGCCTGACAGTGCCTGAGATTGCCCAGCGCACCCACCACGGGCAGACCAAGCCTTGCTCGGTGTGCGGGCGGATCAAACGGCACATCATGAACCGCATGGCGCGTGAGGGAGGGTATGATGTGTTGGCTACCGGTCATAACCTGGATGACGAAGCTGCCGTATTGTTCGGCAACACGCTTAATTGGGCGGCAGGTTACCTGGTGCGCCAGGGGCCAGTGTTGGAGGCGGACATCCCCGGCGTGGTGCGCAAGGTGAAGCCGCTGTGCCGGATCTACGAGCGTGAAATGACGGCTTATGCCCTGCTGCGCGGCATCGAATATATTTACGACGAATGCCCTTTTGCCGTGGGAGCTACTTCAATTTACTACAAAGAGCTGCTCAACCAGCTGGAAGCAGACCACCCGGGCGCCAAGCTAAACTTCTATCTGAGCTTTCTGCATGCCAAAAAAGCCGGTCTGTTCTCGGCCTCTGCAGATGAGGGGCGCCAGAACCTGCATGCCTGTCCCACCTGTGGCCAGCCCACCAGCGTGGAGGGCGAGTGCGCTTTCTGCCGTATGATGGGGAAGGTAACCCGGCTAACCTAATATTTGCAGAATCGTAATGTAAGAGGTTGTACTCAGGCGGGGGGGAGATGGTAAAATGGATGAACCGTTGTAATCATCCCAATTTTTTTGGAGGTAATTGTGGCAGAAGGGAATGGCATCCTCTCCTATGATGCCAAAGATATCCAGGTCTTAGAGGGCCTTGAGGCTGTCCGGCGGCGTCCGGGTATGTACGTGGGCGGCACCGATATCAAGGCGCTGCACCATCTGGTATACGAGGTCGTGGATAATTCCATCGATGAAGCTCTGGCAGGGGTGTGTAACCGCATCGAAGTCACGATCCACCCGAACAGCAGCGTGTCGGTGAAAGACAACGGGCGCGGTATTCCGGTGGATCTCCATCCGCAGATGAAACGTTCCGCTCTCGAGGTAGTCATGACCGTCCTGCATGCGGGCGGAAAATTTGGCGGGGGAGGCTACAAAGTCTCGGGCGGGTTACATGGTGTGGGGGTTTCTGCGGTGAACGCCCTCTCAGAGTGGTGCGAGGTACGCGTCCAGCGCGATGGGAAAACCTATTTCCAGCGCTACGAACGCGGCATCCCGCGCGCACCGGTGGAGGTGATCGGGAAGAGCAACCCGAAAGAGACCGGCACCCTCACCACCTTCCAATTTGACCCCGAAATTTTTAAAGGCGATCTGGATTATAAATTTGAGACCCTGGTCCAGCGTTTCCGCGAGATGGCTTTTGTAACCCGCGGTGTAACCATTTACGTGTTGGACGAGCGTACTGAGTACGAGATGACCTTCTACTTTGAGGGCGGCATCACTTCCTTCGTGCGCTACCTAAACCGCAACCGTGAAGTGCTCCACCCGGTTGTCCACGTGGAGAAAGAAGTGGATGGCATTACGATCGACGCTGCCATCCAGTATACCGATGCCTATGCCGACTCGGTGTATGCCTTCGCCAACACCATCAACACCATCGACGGCGGCACGCACCTCACCGGCCTGCGGGCAGCCGTCACCCGCACAATCAACGATTACGCCCGCAAGAGCGGCCTGCTCAAGGAGAACGATCCGAACTTCACCGGCGAGGATACCCGCGAAGGCCTGACCGCTATCGTCAGCATCAAGCACCCCGACCCGCAGTTCGAGAGCCAGACCAAGGTCAAGCTCATGAACCCTGAGGTGCAAACCCTGACGCAGCAAATCGTCGGGGAGGCGTTTGGCACTTTTATGGAGGAGAATCCCTCAGCAGCCAAGGGGATTGTCTCCAAGTGCCTCACTTCCGCTCGCGCCCGCGACGCTGCCAAGAAGGCCCGCGAGCTTGTCATCCGCAAATCGGCCCTCGAGAGTCTCACCCTGCCCGGTAAGCTGGCCGATTGCTCGGAGCGCGATCCGGAGAAGACAGAGTTGTATATAGTAGAGGGCGATTCGGCTGGAGGGTCGGCCAAGCAGGGCCGCGACCGCCATTTCCAGGCCATCCTGCCGTTGCGTGGCAAGATCATGAATACCGAACGCGCCCGCCTGGATAAAATCCTCACCAGCAACGAGGTCAAGGCGCTGATCTCGGCCCTCGGTACCGGCATTGGCGAAAATTTCGACCTTTCGGGCTTGCGCTATGGGCGCCTCATTATTATGACGGATGCCGATGTCGATGGCAGCCACATCCGTGCCTTGCTGCTGACCTTCATATTCCGTTTTATGCTGCCATTAATCGAGCAAGGTCACCTGTACATCGCCCAACCACCCTTGTATCGAATTGCGTATAAAAACCAGGTGCGCTATACTTACAGTGATGTAGAGAAAGATCGCGCCTTGAAAGAGTTGGGTGCAGGCGCCGAGAAAGCTGGCATCCAACGCTACAAGGGCCTGGGTGAGATGAACCCCGAGCAGCTCTGGGAGACCACCATGGATCCATCCAAGCGCACCCTGCTGCTGGTCACGGTTGAGGATGTCGCCGAGGCCGACCGGACCTTCGATATGCTGATGGGTTCGGCAGTGCCTCCGCGGCGGCGGTTTATTCAAACCCATGCCAAAGAGGTCCGCAACCTGGATATCTGACGCGGCTACCGCGTCTTGTTCAAGGAGGCAATAATGTCTGGCCAGACCCCCAAGCCGCCTGTCCCGGGCAGGCCGCAAATCCCCATCCCTCAGAAACCGGGCAGTCCCCCTCCAGCGCGCAATTGGATGCCTCCCGCCCGGCCCGTTGGGGTTCCGCCGCGGGCGGGTGTACCGGTTAACCCGGTGCGCGCTCAGCAGCAAGAGGTCAAGCGTGAAGCCTTGCGCCAGCTTGTCGGCCGGGCCATGGAACGCCCGCAGCCGACCGTCCGCCCGGCTGCCCCTCCTCAGCGGGTGATGCCGCAGCATCCCAATATCATGAGCGCGCCTGCCGCCCGGCCGCAAATCCCCATCCCGCCCAAGCCGGCTTTGCAGGCGGCCACACCCAGGCCGGCCTTGCCCCAGATCCCCGCGCCTCCTAAGGTGACTGCTCAGCCGCCCAAGACCGCTGCGGCCGCAGCTCCTGGCCAGGCGGGCGGGTTTCAAGCGTTAGCCGCGGCTGTCAAAGCTGCCAGCGCAGCTGGGGCGGCCTCTGCTGCAGCGTTATCGATCAATACCGCCACGATTGACCCGCAGATTACCACCGAGGCCAACGCGTTGCAATCCTCGTTGAATGACTTGCAGCGCCGCGGCACTTTTGCGGATTTGCAGGACCGCATCATGGATCTCGATCAGGAGGTCGGTAAGGTAACGAGCCTTTTGGAGAGTGCTCGCAGCAAAGGTTATGCCTTCCAAAAAGATTTGGATGACACCATTTACCGCACGACCGATCAGTGGCAGGCGGTGCGTGAGAAGGCCCTGAATATGATCCCCCAGCAGGTGCAGGTGATGCAGAACAATTTACGGCCGCTGCAGAGCCAGCTCCAGCAGGTGAACGCTTCCCTCACCAATACGGCGGTCGCCCGCCCGTTGATCGCCCGCACGCAGTCGCAGATCAATAACCTGTTGTCCACCCTAAGCCAGATCGAGTCCAATATCCGCAACTCTTATGCGGAGGTCGAAAGCAACGTTTCCAAAGCCAGCACGCGCTTGAATACCATTCATTGGGCGCTGACGCAGTTGGATGAGGCTAAGTATAAGCTTAGCAGTGGAGAAGACCTGGTGATGGCAGTGAAGGCGCGTTGGGATCAGGAAGGGGATAACGACCCGGAGGGGATCCTGTTCCTGACCGACAAACGCTTGATCTTCGAGCGCAAAGAAAAGGTGGCCACGAAGAAAGTGCTGTTTGTTACTGTCTCCAGCCAGTTGGTGCACGAGGTGATGATCGACCAGCCGCTTGGCAGCCTGCAGGGGGTGAATGCCCAGAATAAAGGTCTGTTCGGCCACCAGGATTTCATCGAAGTGCAGTTCAGCGACGCTAAGCTCAAACTCGTTTCATTCCATATCGACGGGCAGGACTCCAAACAGTGGGCGCAGCGGATCGATGATGCCCGCCTGAACCGCCTGGACAGCGACCGCGCCGCCGGCAGCGGCCTCTCGTACGCCGATCTGACCGGCCCGCTCACCCCCGGCGATGTGATGAACCTGCAAGCCGAGGTGAACACCCTGCAAGAGCTGGCTATGTTGGCCAGCGTGGAGCAGGAATTGACTGCCATCGAGAATGATGTTGTTTCGATGGGCCGCAAGCTGGCAGATCTGCGCGCCCGCGGCTACGCTATCGAAAAAGCCCTGGAAGCTGATGTGACTATCCTGGCGGCCCAGTGGGATCGCATCAAGCTCAACGCCCAAAAGACGATGGAACAGCAGCGCCAATTGATGGCCGGGCAGATGCAGTCGATCCAGCAGATGCTGGCGCAGGTGGTGGGACAAATGAACAACCTGGCAGCCGCCCGCCCGTTGTATATGCAGACGAAATCTTCGGTGGCCTCAGCCCAGGCCCAGGCCGAAGCGGCCCAATCCACCGTGGTAGCCCAATACAACGGCTACGCCGATGAGGTCGGCACACTCACCGCTCACCTGGAATGGGTGGGCTGGATGCTGGATGCCCTGGCGACGGCCACATTCCAACTGCTCGCCACAGAGAGCGGGGTCGCAGCGGTCGAGGCGGTATACGCCCGGCCTGGCCTCGAGCCTGAAAATGGGATCTTATTTTTAACGGACCAGCGCCTCTTGTGGGAAGATCGCGTCGGCGAGTTTGAGCTAAAGTTGAATGTACCCCTCCAGCAGGTCACCGATGTGCAAAAAGCTGCCTCCGAGGATGGGCAGCAGGAATTCCTCGACTTTACCTTCGGCGCTGGAGCGCCATGCCCCAATGCTCATTTCCAGTTGGGGATGCCGGTGGCTGACAGTTGGCTGAAGATGGTCGGGCGCGCCCGTTCCGGTGGTTACGCTGGAGATCGGGCGATAGAGATTCCGCCCGAGGAGCTGGACCGCATCCGCAATGCCCCGCAGCAGTGTTCGAAGTGCGGCGCGGCACTCACCGACCCGATCCTGCGCGGGCAGGTGGAAATTACCTGCGAATACTGCGGGAACGTCATGCGTATCTAAATACACATCTCGGAACCTGCAGCCGGACATACAGCGCACATGCAGCAAGTATCATGATTCTCGAACGCGGCTCACTGCTCAACGGGCGATACCGGATTGTTGAGATTCTCGGCCAGGGAGGTATGGCTTCGGTTTATCGCGCCGTGGATGAAAACCTGGGGATGGATGTCGCCGTCAAGGAAAATCTTTTCACGTCAGAAGAATATGCCCGCCAGTTCCGGCGGGAAGCCGTCATCCTGGCCAATCTGCGGCACCCCAACTTGCCGCGCGTCACCGATCACTTCGCCATCGAGAACCAGGGCCAATATCTCGTGATGGATTACATTGAGGGGGAGGACCTCCGCCAGAGGCTGGATCGCCTGGGACCGCTTCCAGATGAGGAGGTCGTCATCCTGGGTGCGGCAGTCTGCGATGCCCTATCGTACATGCACTCCCTGAACCCGTCGGTGCTGCACCGCGACATTAAACCCGGAAACGTCAAAATCACCTCCCAGGGCCGGATTTTCCTGGTCGACTTCGGGCTGGCTAAAGTGGTTCAAAGCACTAGCCTGGCGACAACCACCGGGGCGCGGGCCATGACCCCCGGGTACTCGCCTCCCGAGCAGTACGGGACGGCTCACACGGATGCCCGCACCGATATCTATTCTTTGGGGGCCACGCTGTACTCAGCCCTGACGGACACCCTGCCCGAGGATGGATTGGCGCGAGCGATGGAACAGGCTGACCTGACTCCGATCCGCAAACGAAGCCAGCGTGCGTCACGGCGCCTGACGGCAGTAATTGAACGAGCCCTGGAAGTCAAGCCGGATGACCGTTATCAGAATGCCGATGAATTCAAACAAAATTTGCTGAACTCGCGCAGCAGCACCCGCAAGCGCTCCGATTTCGACTTACCGCCCGCGCCTCCAGTCGAAGAGCCTCCTGCACTTGCTGAGGGTGCCGCGCCTGCGCCAGAAGGCGAGCCAACCGCGCGTGCCGCCGACGGCTCCCTCCCGCCGGTGGTGCAACCAGTATCCGAACCGCCTTTTCAGCCCGCCTATCGCCCCCGGCGACGGAAGCGCAAGAATTTATGGCCTGTGATCACCTTTTTGACGCTGATTGTGGCTGTTTTGGCAATTTATATTTCCAATCCATCCTTTCCAGGCTACGCCCTCGCCGCGCTCAAGGGCGTGCACTCGCCAACGCCAACCCCTACGCTCACACCGCTGCCTCTTACCGAAACGCCGACCATTACGCTCACACCGCTCCCTACAGTCACTGTCACGCATACCCCAATGCTTACACTCACTCCCACCGGCACACCTACGCCCACACCCACACCGACCTACACGCCAACCTACACGCCAACAGGTACGCCCACACTCACAAGGACTGCCATTGTCATTCCTGCTACCCCGCCCGGCGGTGGAGGCGGTAAGATCGCTTTCGCCTCGGACCGTTCTGGCAAGCCGAACATCTGGTTGGTTAACGAGGATGGCACCGGGCTGAAACAGCTCACGGATTTACAGGATGGCGCCTGCCAGCCTGAATGGTCTCCTGACGGTAAAAAGTTGGTGTTTGTTTCGCCGTGTGCTGTCGACCGCGATTATTACCCCAACGCTTGGCTGTTCCTGATGAATGCCGATGGCAGCGATCAGAAGCTGTTGATGAAATTCCCTGGCGGTGACTATGACCCGGCCTGGTCGCCGGATGGAAAGTATATCGCCTTCACATCATTGCGCCGCCAGGACCATCCACCGCAGATATACCTGCTCGAGTTGGCAGATAATTCGGTGGTGAGGCTGCCCGATCCGGATGATATTCCCAATTCTCAACCGGCATGGTCTCCTGACGGTCTGGAAATTGCTTTTACGCGGTCTTTTACCCATGTGTATATTATGAGCATAGAGGGTAAAAATCTGCGGCTGGCCTCGAAGGTAGAAGATTTATCCATCCAGAACGGTGAGGCGGATTGGTCGCCGGATGGGCAGGTGCTGGTACTCACCCAGAGAACCGCGGGGGTAACCGGCGCGCCCTGGCTGGCAACTCTCCCTTATGCCAACATCGCTACGTTTCCGGTCCCTATCGAACGCGGTGAATATATGTCAAGAGCCAGGTATTCACCGGATGGCAATTGGTTGGTCTATCAGGCCTGGCTAGGGCCAACCGACAAAGATATATACATGATGATTGCCAATGGGGTGGAACGCCAACAAATCACCTCCGGCACTGCCGAGGATTTTGATCCGACCTGGCAGCCGTAAAACAGGTGCGCATCAGCGATAACGGTTCACGATCGTGTTCATAGCTTCTTCCTGCCGCTCCATCTCGGCGACCATTTTGAGCTGGGTACGGGCGCGGTCGAGGTTGTGATTGGGATGGTGGATTTTATAGTAGGTGTCGCCGTTGAGGTAGTCGCCCAGGAAGCGGATGCCTTGCTCGAGGGTGATCAAGCGTGCCGAGAATGCCAGGTGTTCGACCTCCGTCGCACTCAGGAAATCACGCGCCGCATCCAGGTACCCTTGCGTCAGCCACTCGAAGCGGGTCAGATCAAAACTTACTTGCGATACATCCGGCTCGTCCTCGGCCGCTGTACTGGCCCCAATGCGTACGGAGTCGCCAAAATCATATAACACCGAGCCGGGCATCACCGTATCCAAATCGATCACGCAAATCCCATCGCCGGTGCGGTCATCGATCATCACGTTGTTCAACTTGGTATCATTGTGGGTGACCCGCTCGGGGATTTGCCCGCTTGCCAGGAGATCAACCACCACCGAGGTTTCGCCCTCGCGCTGGAGGATGAAGTCTATTTCCGGCTTCACCAGCCGGGCGCGGCAGGCCGGATCGGATTCCAGGATGCGGATGAAAGTGTCGAACCGCTGGCGCGTGTGATGGAAATAGGGGATCGTCTCATGCAGCCGTCCGCCAGGCAAATCACCGAGCAGCTTTTGGAAGTTCCCGAAAGCTTTTGAGGCACTGTACACGTACCGGATGTTTTCAGCGGTATCATAGGTCCGGGCGCCATCGATGAAGGTATACGTGCGCCAGAAATCGCCTTGGGGGGTCGGGTAAAACGAGCGCCCGTCCAACGCTGCAACGAGGGTTAAGGCCTCGCGGGCAGGATCGCCCCCATTGGAGATCACGCGCTGGCGGATATATCCGGTCACCCGCTCGATATTTTCCATCACTCGCACAGGGTCTTTGAACACATGATGGTTAATCCATTGGTGGACGTAACGCACGATCTTACCATCCACGCGGAAGCTGCTAGCGTATGTGTCATTGATATGCCCTGATCCGAATGGGGCAACTTCCAGGAATTTGCCCTCCAACTGGAAAAATCGGATAATTTCTTCTGGGTTGTGTGCCATATCGGCTGTATTAAACCACAGAACCGGAAAATGGCAACCGGGTGGCTGGAACAGGATAATGGTACAATCGCAGCATATGGCAAATTCGCCCCCCCCAATTTACAATTTACACCCCGCCTCTCGCCCTTTGCGCGTAACCCTGCTTGCTGTGGGGGTGTTAACCATAGCGAGTCTTCACCTGTTGCGCCTGGTTGAGGCGGTTCGGCAGTGGCAGTTTTTGACCAGCCTGGCTGGCGTATCGCCTATCTACCCGGCCCTCACCGGGTTGATCTGGGCAGCTGTCGGACTGCCGCTGTTTTGGGGGTTATGGCGCGGTCACGCATGGACAGCGAGATCTGCCCCAGGCTGCGTAGTGGTGTTTGTGCTGTACTACTGGCTTGACCGAGTATGGATTGCCAACCGGGCTGTATCACTTACCAATTGGCCCGTTACCGCGGTGTTGACCGCCTTCGGCCTGGCTTACACATTTTGGGCGCTGAGGGTGCGAGCCAGCAGAGACTATTTTGAAGGATAGGAGTATTTTCATGCCCCTCGATCCCGATGAACCCTTTTCGCCCAAAATCCAGCAGTTACGTGAAATGCACGCCACCAGCCGCCTGGGTGGCGGTGTGGATCGTATCGAAGCCCAGCATAAGCGCGGCCGGATGACGGCCCGCGAGCGGATTGAGCTGCTGCTCGATAAAGGCTCCTTCCGCGAGGTGGACCCGTTTGTCGTCCACCGCACCTCTGATTTTGGCCTGGAGCAGCAGAAATTCTTGACGGATGGAGTCGTAACCGGCTGGGGGACGATCGACGGACGGTTGGTTTTCCTGGCCTCGCAGGATTTCACCGTACTGGGGGGCAGCCTGGGCGAGATGCATGCGAAAAAAATCTGCAAGGTGATGGATATGGCCATCAAGAACGGCGCGCCATTCATTGCCTTGAATGATTCGGGTGGGGCGCGCATCCAGGAGGGGGTGGCTTCGCTCAGCGGTTACGGCGAAATTTTCCTGCGCAATACCCTCGCTTCGGGCGTCATCCCCCAAATAACCGTGATCATGGGCCCCTGTGCGGGCGGAGCAGTCTATTCCCCGGCACTCACCGATTTCACGATTATGGTGCGCAACTCTTCCTACATGTTCGTCACTGGGCCCGAGGTTATCAAAGCGGTCACTCACGAGGAAGTCTCCTTTGAAGATCTGGGTGGGGCGGGGGTCCATTCGGAAGTTTCGGGGGTGTGTAACCTGGTTGCTGATACCGAGCCGGACGCGTTGTACCTGATCCGTAAGCTGCTCGGCTACCTGCCGCAGAACAACATGGAGGATCCGCCGTTTGAATCCTCAGGCGATGACCCGCTGCGGATGGAGCAGGCGTTGACTACTACCATCCCCGGCGATCCCAGCAAGCCCTACGATGTGAAAAAGCTTGTCCACCTGATCGTGGATGACCGTCAGTTCTTTGAAATATATCCTGTATACGCTCAAAATATTGTGGTCGGGTTTGCCCGGCTGGGAGGGCACAGCGTAGGCATCGTCGCCAACCAACCGGCGGTGCTGGCGGGCGTGCTTGATATTAAGGCCTCCGAAAAAGCTGCCCGTTTCGTGCGCTTTTGCGATGCCTTCAATATCCCCCTCATTACCTTCGTGGATGTGCCCGGGTTTCTACCCGGCACCGATCAGGAGCATGGCGGTATCATCCGCTGTGGGGCCAAGCTGCTGTATGCGTATTGCGAGGCCACCGTGCCCAAGATCACCATTATCACCCGTAAAGCCTATGGTGGGGCATACGTGGTGATGAGCAGCAAGCACATCCGTGGGGATGTGAACCTGGCCTGGCCAACTGCTGAGATCGCCGTGATGGGCCCGGATGCGGCGGTAAATATTATCTTCCGAAAGGAATTGACTACCGCTGAAGATCCCGTCCAGCGCAAAGCCGAACTGGTGGCCGAATACACTGAAAAGTTCGCTAACCCCTATGTGGCGGCGGCGCGCGGGTTCCTGGATGATGTGATTGAGCCGGGCGAAACCCGCCCGCGTTTAATCAACGCGCTCGAGATGCTGGCCAACAAGCGCGACACCAACCCGCCGAAAAAGCATGGGTTGATACCGTTGTGAAGATTAAGGAAGTAGGCGCATGTTCAACAAAGTGCTGATCGCTAACCGCGGCGAGATCGCCGTCCGGATCGAACGGGCCTGCCGCGAATTAGGCCTGCAAACGGTAGCAGTGTATTCTGACGTTGATCGCTCGGCCATGCATGTGCGTTATGCCGACGAGGCCTACTGCCTCGGCCCGGCCCCTTCGCGCGATTCATACCTGCGCGGCGATAAAATTATCGCCATCGCCAAACAGTGCAAAGCGGGTGCCATTCACCCCGGTTACGGCTTTTTGGCCGAGCGTGCCGATTTCGCCCAGGCGGTACTGGATAACGGGCTGGAGTTCGTGGGACCGCGGCCGTCCTCGATTTCGGCGATGGGGGATAAGATGAAAGCCCGCGCCACGGTGTCCCAGGCGGGCGTGCCGGTGGTTCCGGGTACCGAGGGCGAGGGAGCTTTACGGGATGACGATCTGCTGGCGATTGCCGACAAGATCGGTTTTCCTTTGTTGATCAAGGCCACCGCCGGCGGAGGCGGTAAAGGCATGCGCGAGGTGCGCAGCCTGGAGGAGATGCCCCCCTTGATGGCGGCTGCCCGCCGCGAGGCCGAAGCCTCCTTCGGCGATGGGAACATCTACCTCGAGAAGCTGCTCGAGGGGGCGCGCCATATCGAATTCCAGATCCTGGCCGACAAACATGGAAATGTCATTCATCTCGGCGATCGCGAGTGTTCGATCCAGCGCCGGCACCAGAAAATCCTGGAGGAATCACCCTCGATCTTCATTGATAAAGACGAAGAATTTCGCCAGCGGATGGGGGCCGTGGCTGTGCGGGCCGCTCAAGCCGTGGGGTACCTCAATGCTGGAACGATCGAGTTTTTGGTAGAAAAGGACAAGAATTATTACTTCCTTGAGATGAACACCCGCCTGCAGGTGGAGCATCCGGTCACTGAGTGGGTCACGGGCATCGACATTGTCAAGGAGCAGATCCGTATTGCCCGCGGCCGGCAGCTGCGCTTTTCCCAGGAAGATATTCACCAGCGCGGGTGGGCGATCGAATGCCGCATCTGTGCCGAAGATCCTTACAACAACTTCCTGCCCTCCACCGGACGGATCACCCACATGCTCCTGCCCACCGGGCCGGGTATCCGCGTGGATACTGGCGTGTATGTCGGATTCGAAGTTACCCCCTACTATGACTCGCTGATCTCCAAGCTGGTAGTTTGGGGTGAGACGCGCGGCGAGGCCATCCTGCGGATGCGCCGCGCGCTGGAGGAGTACAAGATCATCGGCGTGCGTACCAACATTCCATTCCACCAACGGCTGATGGACTCGCACCGTTTCATGGGGGGGCAGGTCGACACCCGTTTCGTGGAGGACCGCTTTACGCTGGATATTTCCGAGGAGGAACAGCCACCTCACCCCCATGTGGCGGCTGTCGCGGCAACACTGGTGGCCCACCGGCAGACACAGCGCGCCGCCCACGTGATCCAACGCGCCGAGCGCGATACGAGCAACTGGAAATGGCTGGGGCGCTGGGAAAGGCTAAGACGTTAATCTATGAAATATATTACCACCGTAAACGGCCGTGAGTACACCATCGATATCCTCGATGAATCTCATCTCAGCGTGGATGGGGTGGTGTACGAGTTGGATTTCGAGCGTGTAGGAAACCAGCCAGTTTATTCGCTTGTGCTGGATGGGCACTCTTTCGAAGCACACGTGTACACAGACGAGGAACAATGGCAGGTGCTGCTGCGCGGCGATATGTACCGGGCGGTGGTAGAAGATGAGCGCGAGCGCCGGCTGCGCTCACAATTGGAAGGGGCACCGGCCGAACGGGGTGTGTTTAATCTGAAGGCGCCCATGCCTGGGCTGGTGATCGCGATCCCGGTGGGCGAAGGACAGCCCGTGGAGAAGGGCGACGTGCTGCTGATCCTCGAGTCGATGAAGATGCAGAACGAGCTGAGATCGCCGCACGCCGGCAAGATCTCCCGCGTGCGCGTGGCCCCCGGCGAGCGCGTGGAGCAGAAGCAAACGCTGCTGAGTGTGGTGTGATAACCGTAAATCGACTTTCTGTACCAGTTCATGGGAATAAACCGCTGAAGTTTGGGCTGTTGAAATATTTACTAAAGATGGCTGGCTTGTCAGAGGAGAGGCTTTAAAATATGTCTTCTTCAGATAAAGAGCTTGAAGTCAAATTCTATCTCCCTGCCCTCTTCACCTTGCAAGCCCAGTTGGAGATATTGGGCGCACAGCTGGTCCAGCCGCGCGTGCACGAGATCAACCTGCGCTTCGACACTCCCGATGGCGACCTGACGCGTGGTTACCGCGTCCTGCGCCTGCGGCAGGATACCCAAGCCCGCCTGACCTACAAAGGCCCCGGTGAGGTGCAGGACGGCGTGCGCGCCCGCCAGGAATTGGAATTCACAGTGGGTGATTTTGAAACTGCCCGCCGCGTCCTGGATGCCCTCGGTTTCGTAGTCAGTGTGATGTACGAAAAATACCGCGCCACCTATGCTCTGGGGGGTGTGCTGGTAACGTTGGACGAGATGCCCTATGGCAATTTTGCCGAGGTCGAGGGGCCAGACGGGGCCAGCATCCGCCGGACGGCCGAAGGATTGGGGCTGGATTGGGAGGCGCGCATTCTGGACAGCTACATCGCGCTGTTCGACCGCTTGCGAGAGCGCCTTGGGTTGGCATTTCGCGACCTGAGCTTTGCTAATTTCGATGGGGTTAGTGTGACCCCAGAAGATTTGGGGGTACAGGGAGCGCTGACCTGACAGGTTTCCGAAACCTGTCAGGTCTACCATCAGTTCTTTTCCTGGGCTGCTCTGCGATGCCGTTCCGCGTAATCCAACAGTCCCATTTTTTCGAATAAATCCGCGGCTCGCAGCAGGTATAGGCGTGCACGGTCTTTATGACCCAACCGACGCAGAGCCCAACCGAAATTGCCGACTATGGCAGGAACGCTGTAACGAGCGCCAATTTGCTGGTACAGGGCAATAACCCGCTCGAGGAATTCATCCGCCTTTTGTGGATCATCGAGGAGGTAAAGCTGACCTTGGGAAGCCAGCACGTTGGCTTCGCCCAATCGGTCGCCCACCGCCCGGAACAGGCCAAGCGCCTGCTCGTAGCTCGCCAGCGCCGCATCCATTTCCTTGCGGAACTGCTGCACGTCGCCAATCGCCTTCAGCACGTTGGCTTCGCCCAACTTTGCGCCCACCGCCCGGAACAGGCCAAGCGCCTGCTCGTAGCTCGCCAGCGCCGCATCCATTTCCTTGCGGAACTGCTGCACGTCGCCAATCGCCTGAAGCACGTTGGCTTCGCCCAATCGGTCGCCCACCGCCCGGAACAGGCCAAGCGCCTGCTCGTAGCTCGCCAGCGCCGCATCCCGCTCATCACGGAACTGCTGCACGTCGCCAATCGCCTGAAGCACGTTGGCTTCGCCCAATCGGTCGCCCACCGCCCGGAACAGACCGAGCGCCTGCTCGTAGCTCGCCAGCGCCGCATCCCGCTCATCACGGAACTGCTGCACGTCGCCAATCGCCTGAAGCACGTTGGCTCTTAGCCTCTTGTCCTCGATGCCCAGCCTCAGCGCCTCGGTCAACCAGCTTTGCCAATCCTGCCAGGCGCGGAAAACGTTGTACAACCAGTTACGAGGCTGCGTGGCCAACCTGGCCAGCAAGTTCCCATCTCCCTGGGTCAGCGCCCAACGGGCGGCAGAGACCAGGTTGTCCAATTCTCCAGCTACTTCGGGAGCATTGCTCGGGTCATCGGTATAATGCTTATCAAACAGCGCAATCAAGAATTCGGCGTGGGCGCGGTTGGACTGGATCGATTCGCCGCTTTCTTCCAACCTTTCGGCGGCGTACTCATCCAGGAGATCGTGCAAGCGGTAGCGCTCGGTTGGGCCTTGCTGCGGTTTAAGCAGCGACAGGTTGAGCAGCCGGACCAGAGCGTCACAGGTTTCCGCCTCATCTTCACCCCATACCGCTGCCGCGGCCTGTGGGCTGCAGCCGGCCGCAGGGGCGAAGACCGCCAGGCGTCGAAACCGGCGCTGATCGGCCTGGCTCAGGGCAACATAACTCACCTCGAACACGGCAAACAGGTTCAACCGTGGGTCATCGCCCAGGCGCAACTCAGCCAGTCGGGCCTGCAGGCGGCTCTCGAAAGCGGCGATTGGCTGCGGCAGCGAAGCAAATTGCAGGATGCGGCGTACGGCGATATCCAGTGCCAGCGGGTTATAACAACAGCGCTCCATCAGGCGCGTCGCCGCATCGAGCTCGGTCTGCAGGCGTGCGGGAGTAAGCACGGCTTCCAGCAGGGCACGAGCCTGTGTGGTGGTCATGTGGTCGAGTGGCAGGCAGGCGCGAGTGGGCAGCGCGGCGAACTGCTGGATACGGCTTGTGATCAGCGCTGCGCAGGGCGGGGAGGGCGGCAGGAAATCGGCCAGAGCGGCAGCGTTGACGGAACGTACATCGTCCAACACCACCAGCGTGGGATGCTGCTGCAATAGGGCCTTGACCTCGGTTACCTGCTGGGAATAGCTGATCGTGGGAGAAAACTTCAACCCACACTCAACAGCCAGGATACTTACCACCTGGCTGGGAGTCTTCTCACCCACATCTACCCACAGCACTGCTTCGAACTGCGACTGTAGATCATGAGCGGCGCGCTTGGCCAGCTCGGTCTTACCCACGCCGCCGGGAGCCGTGACACCCACAATGGCTGCTACACCTCCGCCCTGCAACCGCTGGCGCACCTCCTGCTCGATCTCGCCGCGCGGGATGTATATTTCGACATTGGGGGCGGGGATGAAGCCGCCGGGGGTGGGCGGCGACTGAGGTTGGATGAGAAACTGCTGCTCAACGTAATCGCGACTAGTCTGAATATTGCGCCCGTCCGCGCCCTGGTTGATCTGCACCGGTCCGCTGTCATTGACTGTAATGAGGCCTGGCGGCGAGGCTTGCGCGGAGGATGCCTGGGCTGCTGGTGGAGTGGTATCGCCCCGTTCGACCTCGGCCTCCACAAAGGGTGTCTTGAATATTAATTTTGTCAGGCGAAATTTACGCTTGCGCAGCCAGATAATGACTACTGAGAGAATGATGACAGCGGCCAACGCCGCCAGCCAGATTGCCAGAGGAAGTTGTCGTAAGTTGTCCATACCGGTGCCCACCTGCTAGATGATTGGACTTAACCTAATGGAATACGAACACGGTTATTTTACCATCTGGTTTATTATTGTACGCCTGTAGGGGGTGAAGAGATTGAGAATAGGTTCATTTCACCGCCATCCACACCGCCGCCAGCGCCTGCAAGGCGGTATAGCGGTGGCGCTCCAATCCTGCTTCGCTCAAGTAAATCTCCCCCAGGAACTCTTCACCCTTCTTTACGCCGACCCCGGTGTTGGGCAGGTCGGAGACGGCTGCCCAGAAATTCCACAGCGGCACATCGTATTCTACCGCCAGTAAAGCCATCTCCTGGTTAAGGCGCTCATCCAGCTCGCGGTTATCAGCTTTCGTGGTCAAGATAGGCACGATGCCCTGAGCCGTCAGCCGGTCCAGGATCTTGCGCAGATAGGTGATGTTGCGCGTCTCGTAATGCGTGCCCAGGTTGATGATGACAATGGACGGTTTGTGCAGGCGCAGCTCACAGTCCAGCGGGGTTTCGCCCGTCTGGCAGGTATATTTATTTTCGTGCCAGGCGTCCCACAACACAGCCCCCGCGGTTGTGCCGCCCTTTATGGTGGGACTGTCGCGGTTAAACGAACCGGAAAAATTAGCCACGGCAGCTTGCAGATCGAGGGACAGGTTGGCGACCAGGGCTGCATCCGTATCATAAACCCCCAGGAATGTTTCTGCCAGACTCTGGCAGTCTCCCAGGACGGAGAAGGCGTGCGGATCGTTGCCCAGGGCCAGGCCCTGCTGGTAGAGCTTCCTGGCATTTAAGGGCACCTGGGGAATGACCGGCCAAAGCTTCCAATCCTCAGGCGGTAAGCGTACCGGTTCCACCAAGGGCATGGTTGGTGATGGGCTGGCAGGCTGGGCGGTCAAACCTGGGGTGGGCGTGGGCGTAGCAGAGGGCAGGGTTGGGGAGCTTGGGACTGGATCTGCGGGGGAGGGTAAAGGTGTTGAAGTGGGGGTTGAAGTGGGGGCAGCTGTAGCCGTGCTAGATGGCCTTGGCGTGTCAGGGGCAGTTGTAACCGGGCTGGTTGGTTTTGCCACGGCTGGGACAGCGGTATCCGTGGTGACCGGAGCCGCTCCCGCCATTCCCGGACGGCAGGCGCTCAGAAATAAGACCAAAATTCCCAGGGCCAGGCCTGACAGTCCGCCGCGGCCAGCCGATCGGATCACTGCCCGCATACCAGCCAATCGCTGCCTTCCTTCTGCACCTGGTATGTTCGTCCGCTCAAGTCGAACTGCTGGTCTTCCGCGCCGTATGAGGCAATGATCTGTCCCTGGCAGGTTACGCTGGCAGCCGCTTCGCTTGAATCTTGCGCCTGGCACTGCAGGCCTTCCAGGCGGGTTTTCACCAGGCTGAAGGCGTCAAACTCCAGCAGGGCATCGGCTTCAAAAGCCTGGCAGGTCAGGCCGACCATGCGGGCCTCGTCTTTGTCCACCAGGGCACGCAGGTAAGCTTCTACTGCAGCGGCAGCCGGGTGTTTGGACGGGCCGCACGCATAGAGCAGGCCAGCCAGCAGCAGGCTGGCAGCCATCCCCCGGGCGATGCCGGTAAAGGCGGGCCAAGGCGGGCCAAGACCGCCCGAACGCCCGAGCACCGTGGTCCTTCCCCGTAATGCATTTGGAAATTGCGCCTGGCGCATGCAATGCTCCTTTGTAGATCCTTTTTATACGGACACGGTATTTTACCACCTGGTTTATGGGTTGTGCGCCTGTGGAAGATGATGTGATTCGCGATAAGAGGTGTACAATATTATCAAGAATATCGAGGCTTTAAGGCCATTGGGGCGCAGGCAAGTTAAATATGGTGAAATGGCGGAGGTTGAGAATGTAAGGTGTGTCATAAGGAGGCACGACATGAAAACGTATCGTTGGCAATGGGTGTGCGCTTTAGGATTGGGGCTGGTGTTCGCCCTGCTCTGGATGGTTGGCGTTCAACC
>Ga0315274_10002809_pt1 | contig 25975 bp, 25 predicted proteins | sample YL17G02_20_MG_FD_203700 | JGI IMG/M metagenome (GOLD analysis project Ga0315274, IMG submission 203700) | Sediment microbial communities from Yellowstone Lake, YNP, Wyoming, USA - YL17G02_20 | ecosystem: Environmental > Aquatic > Freshwater > Lake > Sediment | place: USA: Wyoming | collected...
CGGCACTCCTCGAGATGCAGAGGACCTCGCTTGAAATGCTGCGGGAGGGGGACTATTTCAGTGCGTCCTTCTACGGTCGAAGGGGCGACCTCCTCGGCTGGTTTGAACTCGCACGCACGAGGGACGGGAAGATCCCCTCGGGGAACAACCTCAAGTGGCTCAGTATGATCAGCGCGGTGGTTGGCAAGGTTCTCGGATGACGGCAAGGGAACCCTTATCCACTGAAGAGGGACGAAAAGGCCTTGAAAGGGGATGGTATGTAGAAGAGGTCCCTCGCCAATATCGTGGTTGGTCAACTACGATGGAGGCGAAAGACCATGCTATACATAGGACTGGCGGGATGATTCAGAGCAGATTCGGATAACAGATCAGATGTCGAACGAATACTGAAAGAAGAAAATGGGGTTCATGCGGAGGTGAATTCACACAACATGAAGACGCTGGCGTTGCTGTTATTTCTAATGGAATATGAGTTTAGCGTCAGAGCTTATAGAAAGATTCTTCATTACCTTCTTTTATAATGGGCCGGAGCTGTGTCAATTATGGCAGTTGCAAGGTTGAAATTTCTTGATAAGGGCGAAGAAGAAATCATTCACAGCCAAAGCCTGAAATGTCTTGATGATATCGGAGTCGCAATACAGAGTCATTCTGTTCTTAAAATACTCGATGATAATGGAGCAGATATTGACTATAAGAAAAGCATAGCCAAAATACCCGAGGAAATGGTCAACGAAGCCATCAAAAAAGCTCCAAAGAACATACGACTCGGAGCAAGAGATCCGAAACGGGATCTCCTACTGCCAGTTGAAGCGCGCCCGTACATTTCAACTGGTGGCGTCACAGTGACCATGCACGATCTTGAGACCGGTTCGGAACGTGATGCTACAAGAAAGGACCTCGCGGATTTCGCTCGACTGGCTGATTACCTGGATCCTATCGATGCTTTCTGGCCAATAGTCACCGTGAAGGATGTTCCTCCAAATGCCCACATGGTTCACGAGCTCTGGGTCTCCCTGCAGAATACGACGAAACATATACTGGGATCACTTGGATCGGCTACACTGGGAGTGCCCGATGCAAAAAGGCAGATCGCAATTGGAAAGCTGGTCTCGGGAAGCGTTGAAGAAATGAAAAAGCGACCGCCTTTTTCCATTCTCAGCTGTATCATTGCCCCATTGACTTTTGAGAAAGGGGCTGTCGAGGCACAGGTGGAGTATGCAAGGGCGGGGATACCGGTAATCTCTATGTCCATGTCCCTCGGAGGAATGTCATCCCCTGTAACAGTTGCTGGGACGATACTGAACGCAAATTCTGAGAATTTGGCAAGTCTGGTAATTACCCAGTTCGCAGAAGCGGGCGCCCCGCACATATATAGCTCTGAGTCCACACTCGTGAATATGAAGACCGGTTTTATCGACTATCTCGGGCCTGAATATCCATTAATCTCATCGGCCGTGGGTCAGATGGCAACGAGATATGGATTGCCGAAGATGACTGGATGCATGGGGATCGACGCCGAAAAGGTGGGCAATCCAACACAGTTCGGTGAGACAGCCGCCAATATCATGACGACAATGTCCGGAACCGACCTTTGCTCAGGAGCGGGAGGGATAGACAACGACAGGAGTTGCGCTCTCGAACAGGTGGTTGTTGATGCGTATCTATGGGAAGATTTCCGAGCGTTCATTAGAAAATTCGAGATTAATGAGAAAACCTTAGCCCTCGATGTAATTCGCGAGGTAGGTCACGGAAACACCTTCTTGAAACATCCGCATACTGCCAGGAACTTCAGAAACGAGATGCACTTTCGAAAAGAAAGGATGGAAATCTACGGAGCAACACTTTCGGACATAATGGTATCAGATGCTAAAAAAGTCGTCAAAAAGGCTCTTTCTGAACACAGAGTAGAACCACTAGATAAAGAGATTGTCGACCGAGGCGACAGGATTATCAGAGATTATGAGAAAGAGTTAGGCGATGGCTGAACAGCCGTTATATTCCTGCCCACGAGTCCAAAAGAACAAGTCCATATTACTAAAAAACGAGTTTTCATACCTAGCTTTGGCGATGTTCATAGAGAGGAAGACGATTCTCAGAATCCCACACAAATAGGCCTTTTCCCTCCTATTCGTCCCTGAACAGGCATAAACAATCATGAATGGCCCTGTTGCAGAAGTCTCAGCACCAGAACTCCCTCCTCGTAGCCAGCTGAAGCAGGTTGAACAGCGCTAGCTTGCATCTCACCTCATTTCTTCGCGAATTCCTATTTCGGCATTTTAGGCGGTGTCCCAGCGCGTTGTCGATCATGCTGAAGACCGTCTCGACGTGGTTGCGCTTCGCGGTCAGCGCGGCGAAGCGCCTCGGCCAGTGCCTCGCGGCTCGCGAGCTTCTGGTAGAGCGTCTCCGGCTCCCTGAAGTCCCTCGCGTTCGACTTGATCTTGTTCAGCGGCGTCGCGCCGCGCTGCCTCGCGGCCTCTTCTACATAGAGGTTTGAGGGGAAGACGGAGTCGCTTCAAGCCGACCAGTCAGTTATTTTTTCGGCGTTTCATACGATAAAAAAATATGCTTTGCAATCTCTATGCAAACCTTAATCGAACCCTTCGCCTTCGGGAAAGCGATGGAGTCCTGGGTATTCTTCGCAATCCTCGCTGTCCTGCTGACCGGAACCGCCGGCGTCATCAGCAAGTACGCTCTGAGGAATGCAACCGTCTCCACCTTTGTCATAAGCTCTTTCATCGTCATAATGCCCGTTTCGATTGCCCTTCTCTCTTATTACATCCTGGCGAAGGGCCTTGGAGGAATTGAACCGATATATTTCGTCCTGGGACTGCTGTCGGCCTTCTTTGCGAACCTCGGTTTCTTTCTCTATTTCGATTCGCTCGAGAGAGGGCCGCTGCTAATTGTTGGGCCGATCACCTCCGCCTACCCCGCCATCATCGTAGTCGTGGCGCTGCTTGTCTTTGATGAGATGCTGAACCCGCTGCAGGCTCTGGGCGTGACTTTGACGATCGCAGCTGTAATCACCCTACTCTACCTGCACGGAGCTTCGATGGGCAGGATGAAATGCCCAAGGTCGGCGCTGGGCCTCGCAATCCTCGTAGTAATCTCCTGGGGCGCTTGGGGGATTCTACTGAAAGCCGCGTTGACGGGACTCGATGTGATCCTCTACCTTGGGCTCTCCGCGCTCGTCATGCCGCCTCTAACACTTGGGTACTTGAAGCTCCGGAACCGTGGGAAGTCGATGAGGGAGATGCTTAAGATCCCCGCGTATTCAATCCCCTTGATCTTCGCGGTGATTTCAGTTGAGCTTGAGCAGCTGGGATTCTACAACGAGACATTGGCGGTCTCTACCGGCCCGGCATCTCTCGTGTTCCCGGTTATCGCAGCGTATCCAGTGGTGACGATCGTGATCGCCTACGCGTTCCTCAAGGAACGGATATCGCTGAAGGAGGCCCTGCTCATCTTTGCGGTAGTCACGGGGATAATCCTGGTTTCCACCGTCTAAGTAGCCATCCGGATGCAAAAGCAGAATAGGGGAATTGGCAATCGCCCTCCTATGGTAGAATGGGTCGTGCTGGGACTTATTGCAGGCGCGCTGACGACGTCGGGGTACATCCCGCAGATCGTGAAGGGTTACCGCACGAAGAAGATGAACGACGTGTCGATATTGATGATCAGCATACTGTGCGTGGGGATGTTCCTCTGGATAGTCTACGGTTACATGGTGAACGACCTCGCGCTGCTCATCTCGAACATAATCGGCACGACGTTCCTTGCGATACTCGTCACGATGAAGTTCCACTATGTCGACGGGAAGCCTGCGGATGTCAGGAAGCAATAACTAGCGGATAATCGCTTAGGAAGGTCGGGGTCGGATGCTCGGTCAGGATATCATCAGTTTCTTCCAGGGGTTTGGCCCGTTCTGGCTTATCGTCGGTTTCGCCATGATAAGCTTCCTCGACGGGTTCGCGATCCCGACGCTCCCGGAGGCATGGCTAATTCTCATCGCCCTGACGCCTTCAAGCATCCCTAACCCGACCTGGGGGATCACGCTCATATTAGTCGGGGTCGCAGCCGCGGTCGGGGCTCAGTTCCTCCTCTATTCCATCGTGAAGAAGATGGGGATGCCGAAGCGCGTCAAGAAGGTCATGAACCATTACATGAAGTTCCTCATCGTTTCGAACGAGAAGCTCGCGTTCATCAACTGGCTCGCACCTGTCATCCCGTTCACCGGGGCATTCATCGCGGTAAGCGAATGGAAGCCGAAGCTCGCGTTCATCTACAGTATCATAGGCGGGTTCACGAAGATGACGATACTCGTGTTGATCGCGATTATCTTCCCCTCACTTTTCTCCTCGGAGGCGGTCGCCGACGCATCGATTGCGCTGGTACTCATCGTACTGGCGGTCAGCCTTGTCGTGTCATTTATAAGGCACAAGAGGATCGAAAGACGACTTGCGGATAATCCGGTCGGCGCAGAGAAGAAGTGAATTCATTTCTTCTTGTGCACGGGGCACGGCTGGTTGTTCCTGCAGAACCTGCACTTCTCGACCGGTGTGGGCGGGCACGGCTTCGTCAAGTGCCCGTACTTACGTCTTGGCATCCTTCACCAGTTCCACCAGGCAATCGCGCTTCAGCGATAAAAGGCTGACCGACAAGCTCTACTTCGCATCGAGGAGCTCTGCGAGCGCGATCACGAGGTCCTTGGTCGGGATGTCGACCTTCTCCTTGTCGAACGGCAGCTTCTCGGAGGTCGCGCAGGACAGGTGTATCTGGCATTTCGGGCAGAAGGTCAGCATGCACTCCGCCCCGGTAGCCTTCGCCTCCTGCATCCGCTCGAGCTGGAGGCGCATCGCAGTCGAGTTGCAGCTCATCCAGGCGCTCACCCCGCAGCAGGCGGATTTGTCCTTCGTGTTCTGCATCTCGACGAGGTTCATCCCGGCCGCTTTGATGAGATCCCTCGGCGAGTCGTAGACGTGCATGTGCCTCCCGAGCCTGCACGAGTCGTGATAGGTGACAATCGACTTCTTCACCGACTCGGGGAACTTGAGCTTCCCGGAGTCGATGAGCTCCTTTAGGTAATCCGCCAGGTGCATCATCTTGAAATCCAGGTCACCGGAGAAATCCTGGTAGTCCTTCGCGAAGGTCCTGTAGCACTCGGGACAGGTGAAGACGACCTTCTTCGCACCGCTGTTCCTGATCAGCGCGATGTTCTTGTCCATCAGCTTCAGGAAATTGTCCTCGTCCCCCGTCCAGGCGAGATCGTGTCCGCAGCAGACCTCGTCGTTGCTAACGACTGGAATCACGCCGGCGGCGTTCATCAGCTTGACCGCGGCGGCCGGGATCTCGTTGAGCCTTAGGTTCTCACGGTCGGCGAATATGGCGTCGAACTGGGGCATGCACCCGACGAAGAAGAACACATCCCCCCTGTCGGCGATCTTCAGCCCCTCCTTCATCCAGCCGAGCCGGTTCTGCTTGAGCTCGGAGTTGGCCATCTCCCGCATCATGCTCTGGATCAGGCCGCCCTGGGAGCAGACCGGGAAGTTACCAAGCTCCTTCGCGTGCCCTCTCATCCCCTGGATGAATCCGGAGTAGTCGACCTTGTAGGGGCACATCGAGTTGCAGATATCGCAAGTCGCGCATGCCCAGATGTCCCTGTCCGTAGCGAGGTTCTCTACCATCCCCTCCATCGACCTCAGCACTATGTTCCTCGGGGCGAATTCGGGGTCCAATCTGGCCACGGGGCAGACGGTCGTGCACTTCCCGCACTCGACGCAGTCTGTCGCACCGGTGTCCTCGATGAGCTGCTTGATCTCCTTCTGCTTCTTCTCCTTCGAGAGCGCGGTCTTCTCAGCCCTGGGTATCTTCGGCACGGGGCCGAGCTTCCTTACCTCTTCGACGAACTCCGTGACGGCCGTCGCGAACCTGACCCTTTCGGACGCGTTGATCCATTCGGTCCTTATCCGTCTGCCGTCCAGTCCGAGGATGTCCAGCAGCTTCTTGAGCCGGTCCATCCGCTCCTGCGCCTTCTTGTTGCCCGACACATAGTGGCAGTTGTCGATGAGGCAGCCGATGACCATGACCCCGTCCGCCCCGCTCTCCAGGGCCTGCATGACGACGGCCGGGTCGACCGTCCCGCTGCACATCACCCTGACGATCCTGACGTTCGACGGATAGCTTATCTTGTTGACCCCGGCGAGGTTGGCGGAAGGGTATCCGCACCAGGTGCAGGTGAACGCGATGATGTTCGGCTCGAACTTCTCGCCGCTCATTTGGCAACCTCCTCGGTCAGCCCGAGAACGGTCGCAAGCAGCTGCGGAATCGAGTATCCGGTCAGATTCATCGCCTTGTTGCAGCAGGCCGCCGCGCAGGCGCCGCACCCCTCGCAGCGCACCTCGTCGACCTTCGCGATCTGTCCGCCCTTGCCGTTGTCGACGAGCGAGATCGCGCCGAACTCGCAGGCCTCCAGGCACCTCCCGCACCCGCGGCACTTGAACTCGTCCGACCTAGCGGTTATGCGGGGCATCCTGACCTGCCCTGCCTGCATGATCTTGATGACCTCTCCGGCGGCGGTCTTCGCGTCATCGATGGAGTACCTGATCCCCTTGGGGCCCTGCGCCGTGCCGACGACGTATATCCCGCGTCTGAACTCAGACGGGAACATCGGATTGATGTCCTTCATGAACTTGTCAATGTCCGTTTGGATATGCAGTTCCTTGACAATCTTCTCGCTGCCCTCGGCCGGCTCCTGCCCGACGGATAGGACGACGAGGTCGCTGTCGATCTCAAGGAGCGTCCCCGAGTCCGTGTCCTCGGCGCGGACCGTCAGCTTGCCCCCGTTGTGGTTGATGTCGCATACCCTTCCACGGACGAACTGGATGCCTTCCTGCTTCGCCGCGTCGTAGAACTCCTCGAACCCCCGGTAGGGGCCGCGGAGGTCGATGTAGTGTATGTAGATGGTGGCGTCCGGGATCAGCTTCTTCAGCTCTCTGGCCTGTCCGATCGCGTATGTGCAGCAGACGAGCGAGCAGTAGAGGTTGCCCTTCGTCTTGTCCCTGGAGCCGACGCACTGTATGAAGTCGATGGTCTTCGGCACCTTCTGGTCAGACGGCCGCTGGATCGGCCCGCCCTTCTCCCTCTGTTTGACGATGAGCTGCTCGAGCTCGACCGTCGTGAGGACGTCCGGCTTGCCGTAGCTCAGCTCGGGGATGCGCTTCGGGTCGAAGGTCTTCGAACCTGTCGCGACCACGACCGTCCCGACATCGAATTCCTTGATGCCGCCAGGGGTCTTGACCTTGACATGTCGGTTGCCGAATCCCCCCTCGATCGATTCGACTTCGGAGCTCAGCAGGATCTCGATGTTCTTCTCCTGTAGCACGTCCTCGATCTTCGGTGTGAAGACGCACTCCTTGCAGTACTGCATGCAGCAGATCCCGCAGTTGTGCGTCGGGAACGTCATGCTCAGTTTGTATGCCCTACCGCCGAGCTCCTCCGTCCTCTCGACAAGGTGCACCTTGAACCCCGCGTGCGCGATGTCCAGCGCGGCCTGCATCCCCGCGACCCCTCCGCCGATTATCAAAGTCTCAGGCTTGATGGAGATCGTGAGGTCCTCCATGGATTCGAGCTCCGCGACCTTGCGGATCGAGCCGTTGATCAGTGCGAGCGCCTTCCGCGTCGCGTCCGCGTTGTCGGGGTGGACCCAGGCGCACTGCTCGCGGATGTTGATCTGATCGAAAAGGTACTTGTTCAGCCCCGATTCCTCGAGGGCGTGGCTGATGAGTATCCCTTGTATGTTCGGCGAGCAGGCCCCGATGACCACCCTATCAAAACCGTGCTTCTTCCTCTCCTCCCTGAGATAATCCTGGCCTTCCCTCGAACATAGGGCCTCATGGATTCCGACGACCTTTACATGTGGGAGACTCGCCACCAGATCAGCGATGGCCTGCAGGTCGATGTGCTTCGAGATCTCCCCTCTGCACCCGCAAAGGTAGACGCCGATCGATTTCCCTGCATCACTTTGTTTGGGCTGCTGCTCTGTCAAAGGGATCCCTCCGTTCACTGGTTCAGCACGATACGTACAATGTCTGGTCGTTCAGCCGGTTCCTCTTCTCCGAGTAATAGATGGCTTCGACGATGCACTTCGAGGTGACGAAGCCGTAGAAGTCCCCGCCCTCGAAGACGGCGATCAGCGAGACGTTGGAATCATACATCGCCTTGGCGACCCACCTGATGTCCAGATCGAGGTTCGTAAGGATCACCAGCGGCTTCGACATTATGTCCTCGACCTTGACCTTCTTCGGGTCCATGCCCTCTGCGATGACCTTGTATACGATGTCCCTCTTCGTGACGATCCCGTATGCGTCGTGCGGCCCCTGCCTCGGGACGAGCAGTGCATAGGCTTCTTTCTGGACCATGCTGCAGATCGCATCTGCGACCGAGGACTTCGCGTCGATCGACGGCATTCTGAAATCCTTGACGATGCTCCTCAGGGTGCGGTCGATGTCGGTCATTTCTTCACCTTCCTATCGTGATGCCCTTCGGAAGGCTCCTCGCACGGTCCGCACTCTATCTCTTTGGCCACTGCCTTGAGAATGTCAACATCCGAAACGAGGCACTTCAGATCCCCGCCGTCATAGACGGCGAGCCTCACGACCCCCTCGTTGGCCATCTTCTTCGCGACCCATTTTATGTCTATGTCTAGGTTATTTGCAACGACGAGAGGCTTTGAGCATATGTCTCGGAGCAGCACCTGCGAGGGCTCCAGTCCTTTCGCGACCACGTCATTGATGATGTCCTTCGTGGTCACTATGCCGAAAGAATCCTGAGGATCGTCGCGGTCGATTAGGACCGATCGGATGCCGTTCTCGACCATGGCCGAGATGGCGTCCATTGCGGTGGAGCTAGTTTTTAGGACTACGGACGGTGGCTCTCCCAGAAGATCCCTTAGTTGCATGTTACGCCCAACCTCGCCATATGACGAGCATCGTTATCTCGCTGACGTTATTTGAACATTGGGTGATGAATGCATGCATATGGAGGATTCGGAGCCGAAATGATTGGAACTAGATAACGGTGTGGTTAGCGTTCCTTCCCTATGTATGCTAGCTTGAATGAAATCGCGTAGCCGGACTGACTCTTGAGCCTCTCTATGAGGGCGTTTACCTCCTCGGTCGAATCATGCGTGCCGAGGAATAGGACGTCGAGCCCCTTGGAAAGGGCGTTCATGGTCGCCTCGACCGGTGCATGCATCAAGGACGGTGAGAGGTGGAGCCGCTTTGCGACGACTTCGCCCACGAGATCACCGACTGCGACCTCGTCGTAATGGAACCCCCTCATCGCTTTGGTCGCAAGCGAGAGATCGGCCTTCTTGGATCCGCCTGAAGCTTCCGATGGGACCTGCAGTATCAAGAGTTCGCCGAGGTCCAGCTCGACGACGCCCTCGAGGCCCCCTACCAGGACCTCGTCCCCCTTGTCTGCGCTGTTCCTCGCGATGCCGCTCGACCCGGCGGACTTGTTCGGCAATGCGACCAGCCTCCCTTCGCGCATCACCAGGCCGACCCTGTCCTTCGCCCGAATCTGACCGGCCGCCAACGCGACGCAAGTGTCGATAACCTGGATCTGCCGAAGGATGCTCTTGATCTCATCATTGAGCTGGAGGAAGCGCTCCTGTAGGAGCTGCACGCCCTTCCTGCTCGGCTTGAGGCGCCCCTGTACGGTCGTGAGGAGCTGCTCCCTCTCTAGCTCCCCGATGTACTGGGATACAGCTTGCTCGGTGACGCCGAGCCGCTCGGCGATGTCCTTGCGCTTCACGGATGGATCCTTCAGGAACTCCGCGAGGATCAGCAGTTCCGTGTTGCGTTTCATGTCCCGAAGGAGGTATTCCGTCATCTTCCCAGTCGCTCCGCGAGCTTCGTCATCAGATCCTGCTTATCGTTGACCTTAACCGCTCCTCGGCTTATCAAATCATCAATCAACTGCTTCGCCTTCCCGCCGACGAAGTCCCTCTTCTCCGCAGTCTCGGCGTTCATGACAAAGACGGGCTTACCCTTACCGAGCGCTGCAACGGCCGCCTCGAGGTTCTTGAGGTTCCCGGGCCCCACCGGGAACTCGCTGACCACGACAGCGTCGGATTCCACTATGCGTTTGAGATTCTCCAGGTGGGCGTCGTCACTGACCTGCGCAAAAGGTATCTCAGTGACTACCGGAATGTGTAAATCCTTGGCTAGCTCGAAATCGGAATCTAGGACGTTCACGACTCCAGCGGAAGGGGCGTATCCTGCGTCGACGAGGCCGCTCAGCAACGGCCCGCCCGACCCTCCGCCACATAGGACATGCACCCTCGTCCCATGAGCGGGGACGATCAGCGACGTTGCGCGCGGAATCACGCTCACTGAATGCGTCAGCGGGTCGCGCCGGACAATCACCTCTACGTCGTAGATCCTCATGATGTTCTCTGGAGTGAAGACCTCCTGTGGCGTCCCATGGGATTCCAGTCTGCCATCGTGCAGTAGTGCGATTTTGCCGCAGTACCTCGATGCCAGGTTTATATCGTGCATCACCGCGATTATTGTGAGACCGCTGCCGTTGAGATTCCTAAGGAGGTCCATTATCTCAAGCTGTCCGGTGATGTCGAGGTAGACGGTCGGCTCGTCCAGCAGCAGTATCTCCGGATCCTGAGCGAGCGCCCGCGCGATTATCACCCTCTGACGCTCGCCTCCGCTCAGGCCGGCGAATTCGCGGTCTGTGAACTCCAAGGTGCCGGTCCTCTTCATCGCCTCCCTGACGGCGCTCACGTCCGATTCATTCTCGCTCGAAAGGCGGCTCCGCGCATGGGGGATGCGCCCCATCATCACCATCTCGTATGCCGTAAAGGAGAAGTCAGTAGGGGATGTCTGAGGCACGACCGCGAACAGCTGCGCGATTTCCTTGTCGGTCATCGTATGGACAGGTTTCGCATCGACCAATACGCCTCCCTGCTCCGGCGTCAGGTAGTTCATTAGACATCTCAGGAGGGTGGTCTTGCCCGATCCGTTGGGGCCCATCAGCGCCAGGAATTCGCCCTTCTCAATGGAGAGCGAGATGTCTTTCAGCACCTTCGTTGTGCCGAAGGCGAACGATAGCCCTTTGATATCGATTCTCATTGCCTGCCTCCTCTAATCCTTCTTTGGCGGAGGAGGAACAGGAAGAAAGGCCCTCCGAGCATCGCCGTGATTATCCCCACCGGGAGTTCGATGAAGGAACGCGATAGGGTGTCGGTCGCTATCAGAAACATCGCTCCTCCAAGAGTCGCCGCCGGAACAAGGACCCTGTGGTCAGGACCCACAACCAGCCTCATCATATGCGGTATCATCAGACCGACGAAACCGATTATTCCGACGAACGCGACCGCCACGCCAGTCATTATCGCCGCGACAGCCAGCATTATCTTCTTCAGAAATTCGGGATTCGCCCCGAGATTGTGCGCCGTCTCCTCCCCAAGCAATAGGACGTTCAGCTCGCGCCCATAGAGGAATATTATCACGGTTCCCAGGATCACCGGCAGCACGATTACCCCGACCCAAAGCCAACTCGAGAGCGTGAGGCTCCCCATCAGCCAGTACCCGAGCTTGTAGTAGTTCTGGCCCGAGATGTACAACATGAGCGACACCAGGGCGCCGAGGAACGCGGCAACCGCGACACCCGAGAGCAGGAGAGTATCGACGTACACCTTGCCCTTGGCAGTTCCGAGCTTGTATACCGCAAATACGGTCACAACCGCGCCGATGAATGCGAGCGAAGGCTGAGCGATGAGGCTGATCGTCGCTCCGACGCCCATGAGGCTTACCGCGGCGGCTCCCACCGCTGCGCCCGACGAGACGCCGATGATAAACGGGTCGGCCATGGAGTTCCTGAAGACGGCCTGCATCGCAGTCCCGGCAGCAGCCAACGCCGCACCGACGAAGGCCGCCATCGCAACCCTCGGCATCCTTACGTCCCAGATTATTCTGACGGCGTAGTCGCTGTTGGGCGGATTCTTACCAAGCAGGATATCGACCGCCGTCTGAAAGGTGATGTACCTTCCCTGATCAGAAGGGCCGATCGGGCCGCCGTACCCGGCAAAAATGCAAATGAAGACGATAGCCGCCAGAGCAAGGATTATCGCGATTATCGCTATTGCTCTCTTGCGTCTGATCCTGGCTCTGGGGTTATCCTCTCCGCGATTCTTTCTTTCAGTCACGTTCCGACCTTTGAATCATTTCCGTATCAGGGGAACAGTTCCGGATGCAGTAGAGCCGCGAGATCCTCCAGTCCGTCCACGATCCTCGGTCCGTAGAGTGTGATCAAGTCATCATTTATCCCGAAGATCTTGTCATTGACGACCGCGTCAAGGGTCTGCCATCCCGGACGCCCCGTTATATCAGATTTTGTCGTGGTCGTCATCGATCCCACCGTATAGACTATGATGTCGGGGTTCTTCGATATCACGAAGGACGGATCGAGGCTGACGTATTCCCCGCTCATATTTTCTGCAATGTTCGTCCCGCCGGCCAATCTTATGAGATCATCTCCGAACGAACCTTTGCCGTATGTCCAGATCGGATAATATTCCAACAGTATCTTCGGACGAGTGACATTTAATGCCATGGTCTTGTCCGTGACGGCCTTTACCCTTGTCTGCAAAGTGGACACCAGTGTGTTTGCATCGGAGGAATGGTTCGTCATCTGTCCGATGAGGCGGATGTCCTTGTAGACATCCGTGATGTTCCTTGTGGCTAATATCAAGTAAGGGATTCCATGTGTTGCTAGAAAGTCCAACTGAGCCTGCGGGATAAGGTCGCTCGAGATTATCACATCCGGTTCCAGTGATATTATCTTCTCGACATTCAGATTTGAAGAATCCCCGATTTTCGTGACATTCGCGGTCGCATTCGGGTAGTCGCTGTATGTATCGATGCCCACGAGCAGATCACCTGCACCCACTGCATAGATGATTTCAGTCGGAGTAGGCGCTATGGAAATGATGCGTTGCGGAAACCCATCGAGCGCCACGACCCTTCCGTAGTCATCCACGAGAATGAACATCTTTGTGTTGCTCTGGGTGTTGACGCTTCCCAGCATGTATCCCCCTGCGAACGAGGCGATAACCGACGCAACTGTCACTACCAATACGATCGTAAGCTTCATTCCTTCTTTCATAATTTTATTCACCATCCTTCTTTGATACGCCTGCACTTTCGAAAGTCGCCATCTCGTTCAGGATCTTGCACGACGCCTCGATGATGTTCATCGCAAGTGCCGCTCCCGTCCCCTCCCCGAGCCGCATCCGCAGGTCAAGTATCGGCTCAAGCCCGAGATAATCAAGGATCGCCCTGTGCCCTTTCTCGACCGAGCGGTGCGAGGCGATCATATATGATTTTGATTCGGGAGCCAATCCCGCGGCGATGAGCGCGGACGAGCTCGAAATAAATCCATCCAGGACGATCGGCACACCCTTGCTCGCCGCCCCTATGATGACACCGGCCATCCCCGCGATCTCCAGCCCCCCGACGCGCTGTAAAACGTCGAGCGGCCTACGCGGGTCCGGCCGGCGGAGGTTGATGACTTCCTCTATCACCTTGATCTTCTTCTGAAGGCCGTCCTCGTCGAGCCCCGTCCCTCTTCCGGTCACTTCCGCTACCGGGCGGCCTGTGAAAACTGCCGTCAACGCGCTCGCGGCAGTCGTGTTCCCAATCCCCATGTCTCCGATTCCGATCAGATCGTACCCTTTTTCCGCGGCTTCGATGCCGAGCTCAGCACCATGCATCATCGCGTCGGACGCCTCGGAAGGCGTCATCGCAGGCTCCCGCATCATGTTGCGCGTCCCCTTTCTGACTTTCTTATTCACAATCGATGAAGGCCAGCTCATGTCGGAGGCGACGCCCATGTCCACGGTGATCACATCTGCACCAACATGCCGGCCGAGGACGCTTATGGCCGCTCCGCCGGACGCGAAGTTCAGCACCATCTGCGCTGTGACTTCCGACGGATATGCGCTGACTCCTTCCGCGCATACTCCATGATCAGCGGCCATCGTGAAAATCGCCTTCTTCGATATCTTCGGCGCCGCGGTCCTGTATATGCCAGCCAGTTGTATCGAGAGGTCTTCAAGCCGTCCGAGGCTCCCCTTCGGTTTGGTCAGGTTATCCTGCCTGATTCTGGCCTGCTCTTGCGATTTGGCATCCAGCGACTTGATGGATCCGATCAAAGTCGTGATATCCATGTCATCCCTTCCTAAAGTAAAGTTGAAATGTATAAAGTATATTTTAGTCTTTGTGTCTGAGGGAGCCCCAACGCTTAAGTCGGAAGAAATCCTCGGCGGTTATGGACAGCAGGAGTGAGGGAATTGTTCGGATTGCTGGCATTGCTCTCGAGGATCAGGCTTTCCCGTTCAAGGATCGACCTTGAATCAGCTGCCAGGCAGCAGTTCCTTTTCCCGGCAGCCGGAGCGTTCCTTGGAATCATATTCACTTTGGCGGCGCTCCTGGCCTTCAATTTCTTGGACGGAATCGTGGACGGATTAATCATCTCGCTTCTTGTCGTTATCTTCATCTACTTCCTTACAGGGCTCATCCATCTGGAGGGGTTGGCGGATTTCGGCGACGGCCTGATGGCATCCGGAGACCAGGAACGGAAGAAGGGAGCCATGAAGGACATCGCTGTTGGGGCCTCAGGTACTTTTTTCATGATAATCGCGGTCCTGATGCTCGTCCTTCTCGTAAGCGACTTCTGGTCCTGGGTCGATTCGCCTCCATTCCTTCTCTGGTCGGAGAGGATCCCGCTCGTCCTCGGACTCGTTGTCGCAGAGGTCGGCGCGAAGCTGGCGATGAACACCGTGATGGTCATCGGGCCAAGCTCGCACAAGGGGATGGGAAGCATCTTCGTGGAGGCAGCAACCCCTGGGAGATACGTCGCGGCGCTGGCAATCGGTATCGTAATTGCCCTGTTCGCGTCCGGACTGTATGGTTTGATAGTCCTTCTCGGCCCAATCGCCGGGGCCGTGATCGCTTTGGTCGCGAGGAAGCATTTCGGCGGAGTCGGAGGCGATTCGTTTGGGGCGGCTAACGAGGTTGGACGCTTGCTGATCCTACTCGCCTGGGTGATCATGCTATGATCGTAGTGATAATGGCCGGCGGCAAATCTACGAGAATGGGCAAGAGGATCGAGAAGCCCATCTTAAGGCTCGGAAAGGAGACGCTGCTGGACCGCTCCGTTATGGCTGTAAAGGGCTCGAGGGCTGCTGATTTCATCGTCGCTACGACGCCATCGACGCCGAAGACCACCAAATTGGCCATCAAGCGGGGATACGCCGTCCTTGAGACTCCCGGGGTAGGCTATCATGACGACGTCTACTTCCTCCTCGACAGAATAGGCCCGTACATCTCTCTTAACGTCGACATCCCGTTCATCACATCGGCAGCGATAGACCGGCTGATCTCGAAATCCAAGAAGGAGAGCATCGCGTGCGTGCTCCCAAGGGAGAAGGTGTCCTACCCGGTCGACGGCGACTCCGTGGGTAAGGGCAGGGACGGTAACCCCTATGTCTGGATAGGCCTCAACTATGTGACCTCCTCGAAGGAAACCGACCTCCTGGTCATGGAGGACGAACGATTGGCCATCAACGTCAATACGCCGCTCGACCTGGCGTTCGCATGGAGCATCGTCCGAAGCGAAAACAAGAAAAGACCCGCCAGCAGACGATCCCCCTATAAGCTCCCTTAGAATCTTTTTTGGGATTAACATCGCAATGCTTTATTAACCGCCGTCAAATTACGCGTTGGGGTTATCATGCGACGGATCGGTATCAACGGATTCGGACGGATTGGAAGATGCTACCTGCGCGCCTGCCTCGAGCGCAAGGAATTCGGCAAGGACTACGAGGTCGTCGCCATTAACGACCTGGCTGACATCAACAACCTCGCATACCTCCTGAGGTACGACTCCGTCCAGCGGAGACTCTCGCAGAAAGTCTCGGTCAAGGGCAATATTATGACCGTCGGAGACCATGAGATTCAGCTCCTGTCCATCCCCAACCCCGCAGAACTCCCCTGGAAGAAGATAGGCGTCGATTACGTCCTCGAATCAACTGGATTGTTCACGAAGCGCGACAAGGTGAAGCCTCACTTTGATGCGGGCGCGAAGAAGGTCGTCATCTCCGCTCCATCCAAGGACGCCGACATCACTATCGTCATCGGAGTCAACGATAAGAAATACGACAGGTCGAAGCACCACATCGTGTCCAATGCATCCTGCACGACGAACAGCCTCGCCCCCCCGGCGAAGGTCCTCAACGACGCCTTCGGGATCGAGAGCGCTCTCATGACGACCATCCACGCATACACCCAGGGACAGAGGATAATCGACTTCCCGGACGCCAAGGACTGGAGGCGCGGGAGGGCGGGAGCCCTTTCGATAATCCCGACCTCATCGGGAGCCGCAGAGGCGATCGGCCAGGTGATACCTGAACTGGCGGGCAAGATGACCGGCGCGGCGCTGAGGGTGCCGGTCGCTGTCGGCTCGGTGACGGACCTCACATCTATCCTGAAGAAGGAAGTGACCGCCGCGGAGGTCAACAAGGCGTTGCGCGACGCCGCCGAGGGGCCGCTCAAGGGAATTATGGAATACACGGAAGACCAGATAGTCTCCGCCGACGTGATCGGGGATCCGCATTCCGCGATAATCGACGGCAAATCGACCTTCGTCATCCCCGAGAGGGGGAAGCTCGTTAAGATCCTATCATGGTACGACAACGAGTACGGCTATGCGAACAGGCTCGTCGATCTGCTGGGCAGGGTATTGTAGAAGCACGGAATTGTCAACGAACTCTGTTGAGGTGGAACTATGATATTCTCAAGGCTAGCGAAATTTGTCGTGAACAAATACGTCCCTGTAATTTTTGCCTGGATTGTCCTCCTTTTCTTCGCCTTCCCGATGATATTCAGCGTAGGCGACGTCGTGGCTTACCAGGAGACGGAGTTTCTCGACAGCTCGTACGAATCGATGCAGGCCGCCTCGATCATCAATGAGCAGTTCCCTAGCGGCTCGGCGAACAGCAGCATGATCATCGCCGTGCTGGACAACAACCTCACTACGCCTGAGAACCGCGACATGATTCTATCGATGGAGTCCGAAATCGAATCCAATTCAAATCTTAGATACCTCGAATCGACGACCTCGATCTACGATATCTACCAGGTCTCACTCGAGGGCCTGATAGGATCTCTCGCGCCGAACATCCCACTGGCGGAGACTGCAATTTCCGCGAGCCTCCAGCCACTCTCCATCATCCCGGCTTACTATTTCGGAGTTTGGAACGCGACTTTCGGGAACGATACGATTGCCGACATGCAGACGAGGGCTTTCATCGGCGGCATGACAGCTACCCTCGATCCGGCAAACGTAAGCCTCATCTTGGGATACTACGGCGCGTTCAACGGGACCTGGGTGTCCCTGGGTGTGGTCCCACCGTATTCTACTAATGCATCTCTCCGCTTTGATACGTCGATTTCAATCGCTCAGCATTCGGTTCTGCTGGGCGTGCTCGGCGGCCAGGTCAAAGTCACCAACATGACCTTCATGCAGAAGGTGTACGAGCTTGGTCCGTCTCCATCCCAGGCAAATGTCACTGCGCTTGCATCGCAAGTGGTGCACGAGGGGACGATCGGGAACTATCCGATCAGCCTCCCCGCCGGTGTCACAAATTCATTCCTCAGCGCGAACAACAACACCATGCTTCTGCTCGTCTCGTTCTCGAAGAGTGCTGGCTATACGGAATCCAGTGGCGCCAAGCCTATTGAGGATAACGTGAAGGTAGTCCGACAGATCGTGAGGCTAGCTGAGAGCGGCAATCAGGGACTAAAGGTCTATGTCACCGGGGAGGCGCCGATATCCGCAGACCTGAGCAACATGGCGGGGAACGACCTCCAGCTCATCGAGCCGATCACTATCTCACTCGTGCTAATCCTGATGGGGCTGTTCTTCAGGTCGGTCCTTGGACCGATAATTCCGTTGGGTTCTATCGGAGTCGCGCTCGGCATCAGCCAGGCCGTCGTCTTCATAATCGGGAGTTACGTGACAAACGTGCATTTCACCGTAATCACGCTTTTGATTGTCATCCTTTTCGGGGTCGGGACTGATTATTCCATATTCATTCTCGCAAGATACCGCGAAGAGCTTCTAAAGGGCGCTGAGCGGAAGGAGGCCATGCAGACCTCTATAACCTGGGCGGGAGAGAGCATCGCGACGAGCGGCGCAACGGTCATAGTGGCATTCGGTGCGATGTCTGTATCGAGTTTCTCAATGCTGATGACGATGGGGCTGGTCCTCAGCATCGCAGTTCTGATAGCGCTGTCCGTCGCCCTGACGCTCGTCCCCGCTATCGCCCTCGCTCTCGGGGGCAAGATTTTCTGGCCGATATCCGGGGAGCGTTGGGTCCAATTCCGCATGAATTACATGAAGAAGCGCATGAAGAGGCGCGGAGGGTACTTCAGGCGGGCGGCAAGGTTCGCGACCAGGCACGCGGTCCCGATTTTCGTTGTTGCCATCGTCGTCTCCGTCCCGACCACCTACCTGTACTTCACAGGCGCCACGAGCTTCGACTTCATTGCGGGCATGGGGAACAGCGAGAGCGTTCAGGGCCTTGACGTGCTGTCCGACAGCTTCGGTGCTGGGTTGACCTCTCCGACGGAGATCGTCGTAACATATCAGCAGCAGATTGTCGATTCGAACGGCACCATGAGCGTCCAGATGCTCAATTCCATGGAGAATTTCTCCATAGCAATCAAAGGGATCAATCAGAATGTCAAAGAAGTCGACGGCCCCTCGAGGCCGAACGGCATCCTTGTCAACGCCACCTCCTTGGCCGCGCTGCCCGAGATGGACAGGGCCGTCATTGAGATGCAGATTAGGTCGTACATCGGCAAGGACAACAGCACGGTGATGCTGAAAGTGATCTACGTGGAGGAGCCGCTGACGCCCCTCTCTATGGATACGACGAGAGCCATCCGGTCCGAGATACCTCTGTTCAAGGCATCGGATCCGACTCTTGCAGCCGCGACGATACTTGTCGGCGGAGAATCGGCCGCGATGGTAGATGTCGACAAAGCGACCGGGGCGGAGTTCACCCAGATGGAACTCCTCGTCATAATAGGCGTGTTCGTCGTGTTGCTGATCGTCCTCGGCTCAGTGATACTGCCGCTGTTCGCGATACTATCGATCAGCCTCTCGATCTCGTGGACGCTCGCCGTAACTGTCCTGCTGTTCGACAACCTGCTCGCCAAACCAGTCCTATGGATGCTCCCGCTCGTGCTATTCGTGATGCTGATGGGGCTCGGGATGGACTACAACATATTCATCCTCACCAGGATCAGAGAGGAGACTGTGAAGTCCAAGAACCACGAGAAGGCGATAATCGAGGCGGTCGACAAGACCGGAGGGATCATCACCGCCTGCGCCTTGATAATGGCGGGCGCCTTCGGCTCCATGATGATATCGAGCACGACACTGCTCCAGGAGTTCGGGTTCGCACTCGCCTTCGCAGTGCTTCTCGACGCGATGCTGGTCAGGACATACATTACCCCTGCGATGATGAAGATTCTCGGACCGAAGCTGACCTGGTGGGGGCCGAAATTCCTGCAGAGGTTGGATCCATCGGAGATATCGAGCGAGAAGTACAACGATGACGATTACTGAGGACTCCGAGTCCCCCGCCCTCCTTTGGAAACTTTCTTAAGAGCGCTATGCTTCATTGCGTCCGCAGGGTAGGCAAAGATGGTCGACGTCAGGCCGTTCAGAGGGTATCGCTACGATTTCGAAGGACTCGCGAAGCCTCCAGAGAAGCTGCTAGCACCTCCATACGATGTCATACCTGACGACCTTCTCAAGTCCCTTTCCTCCGAACCCCTGAACATCTGCAACGTCATGCTCGGGAACCATGCGGACGCATACAAGCGAGCGGCTGAGACATTTCGAGGTTGGGTCTCCTCAGGCAAGCTCGTTCAGGACGAGAAGCCGTGCCTCTACGCGTACGAGCAGACGTTCAAGATCGAGGGGCGGACCCTGCAGAGGACGGGCCTTGTAGCGCTTGTGAAGCTGGAGCCGCTTGGGAAGAGCATCCTGCCGCATGAGAAGACCCATCCCAAGGTCAAGCAGGACCGGCTCGAGCTGCTCTCTGCCATCAAAGCGAACATCGAGCAGATATTCCTGATATGCGACGACAGGGAGAGCCTCGTCGATGAAGTGATGGAACGTGTGAAGCAGCCAGTCAACGAAGTTCTCATGTTCACCGACCCCGACAGCGTCAGGCACAGGCTCTTCAGGATTCCCCGGGAATCGGACATCGCCGCGGTCACGAAGCTCCTCGCAGGCAAGAAGGCTCTGATCGCAGACGGTCATCACAGGTACGAAACGGCCCTCAAGTACTCGCAGCAGATGGATAAGGAGAATGGACCGGGGGCGCACGATTATGTCCTTGCGACGATCGTCAATTCGCGTAACCCCGGACTCATGATGCTCCCAACCCACCGGCTGATACATTCCGTGGATGAGGGCCTCATAAATTCCCTCCAGGGGAAGCTCACCGGGAAGTTCGAGATCGAGCCCGTGGCCGACAAGGCGACCCTCATGGGAAACATCGAAGGGCGCGAGGGCTGCGGCGTCATGGGCTTCTGGTTCCCGGGAAGGAGATCAGGTTTTGTCGCCACGCTGAAGCCCGAGTTCTGCGCGCAGGACCCGGTGGAGAGGCTTGACGTGGCGATACTGCACAGGTACGTGCTGGAGGAGGCGCTCGGGATCACCCCCGAGATGCAGGAGAGGAAGGAGAAGGTCGAATTCGTGAAGGGGACCGAGGAGTCTTTCAAGGAGGCGGAGAGGAGCGGCTGCCAGCTGCTGTGCCTTCTGACCCCCGCCAGCATACCGGAGGTCATGGAGGCCGCGGAGACCGGGAGAAAGCTCCCGTACAAGGCGACGTACTTCTATCCGAAGCTCTGGTCCGGCCTCATCGTGTACGTTTTCTGAGCTCGGAAAAAAGCGACATCCTGGATAGTCTATTAATTCGGCGTCTCATTCCCTGAACCGGCAGGTGATGGTGCTGGCAATGGCCTGGGACGAGGGAATGCTTGAACCCGACTTCTATTCAGAATCGGTCGCAGTCGAGAGAGGACCTCCAAGCCTGGTCTTCACGAAACCATTCATCCAGCGCGCCACGCCAAAGATGCTCGATCGCTTCTCGAAGAGGTTCAACTCCGTCGCGGGATTCTTCCCCGAGGTCAGAGGGAAGATCAAGGTCGGGATGACCACCTCGTACAAGGGGCTCGCGGCTACCGAGACGAGGGGCCAATTAACGAGCGAGAAGGTGTGCTTCCCGCCATTGCGGAGGATGGGGCTGCCGACGAGATACGTCATCGGCCATGAGCTCATGCACATCGTCCAAGCGAAGTTGGAATCGCTCCCTGAGACCGAGCGTTCCTGCGATGTCTTCACCCTTGCCAGGCTCCCGCCGTCCTTCATCGACTATCCACCGCCATACCTGCGAATTCCAAAGGAGGTCAGAAAGAATTGGCGCGGAGAAGGCTCTGACCCCAACCCCGCTTGCATCGCCCACGAACTGGCGATCGAAGCGGTCATCACGCGGGAGAAGAATCCTCGGTACATCCAATGGTGGGAGAACGAGTTCTCAACGAGGATGGAAGCCCTCGGCCGTTAGAATCGATTCAGACGATTCGACTACTGAAGGTCGGAGAGGTCCATCATCGGCCGGGCAATGTCGATATCGCCGACCTCCTTCCTCAGCACCCTTACCATTTCCGCGTACGGGAGCAGCCTCTTGCTCTTTGTAATCGGGGTAATCGTTGATTTCGAGATACCTTCGACGACGTTGAGCTCTTGGTCCACGAACCTGTTGACGTGGTCGTTGGACTTTGCGAAGACCGAGAGCGTCAAGGTGTCGCAGTGCCCCTGGCAGGTGAAGGCGAGATAGGTCATCGACAGGTCGGAGGTCTGCCTGAAGGACGAGATTGCGTTGTAGACCTTCATCGCATCAGAGGGGCGTGTAGTTATGGTGATTAGGAACCTGATCGCATCCTTCCCGACGTTTGTCGCTACATCGAAGAATTTTGGCTTGACGAGCGAGAAGATCCAGAGGCCGTCCGCGCTTCCCACGCCAGCGAGGATGTCGATGAGCGCGTCAAAAAGCACATCGTTCGACGGTGCGCTGACTATGAGGCTCGACTCCATGTGATGCGTCCTCTTCGAGAGGTAAAGCGGGATGATGCCCTTCGAGGTAAGGGTCTGCAGGGAGCCTTCTATGACCGCCCAGACCTTGTCCTCGCCCTCTCCCTCACGGATCCTTGCTACTAGTAACAAACTGCCAATCCCCGACTCTAGGGCAGGGCTAAACAAGTAACCAGAATTTAAACTTTCTAAAGGCGAAATGGCAGGCCAGACGAACCTTGGCAGGTTCGCACCTTCACTGTTCGCAAATCATGAAATCCAAATCAGAAGGAATAAACTTGAGTAGCGCATATCTTCCACGGACATGAGCATCTCCCAGGACCTAGCGACTTTCGCGAAGACCATCTCCGATGATATGGAGCACGGGGCATCGCACATTCTCAAGATAGCGGCAGGATCACTGCACACGGCCATTCTGAAGAATCCGAACGCAACGCCGCTCGAAATCAAGGGAGCGGTCAAGGAGTACGCACTGAGGCTCATCAGCGGACAACGCCAGATGGCGACGATCTTGAATTTCTGCAATCTAATCCTGCTCGAGGTGGAGGAGTCGAAGGACGAAGCCGCGCTCGGGAAGAATCTCAGGGATTATTCCCTGAGGGTGACGCGGGACAGCACCGAGGCGATGGCGAAGATTGCCGCTCATGCGGAGAGGATAATAGAGGGCGGCCAGTTCATGACCCACAGCCGTAGCTCGACCCTCCTGCATTTCCTGATAAGGCTGCGAGGCAGGACCGGTCTGTTGATCTATGTTACGCAGTCAAGGCCCGGTGCGGAAGGTCGGCTTCTGGCCGGAGAACTCGCGGTCGCCGGCATCCCGGCCGTCCTGATAGAGGACGCTGAGTCGATGAAGTACCTTCCGAGGACGTCCGCCCTGCTCGTCGGGGCCGATGCCGTGATCCCTGGCGGGGTCGTCAACAAGGTCGGGACGCACATGATGGCGCTCGCCGCAAAGGAGCTAGGGATTCCCGTCTACTGCCTGACAGAGACCACGAAGATATGGCCGTTCGACGAACCGATAATCAAATCGATATCAACGGAGCAGTCTACACCGTTGTCGGGGAGCGGCATGTTCGAGATGATACCCGGTTCTGTCTTCGAGGCGGTCATCCTCGAATCCGGGCCGGTAGCATTCGACAAGATATCGATCAACCGGGAAGACATCAAGATAGCGCCGGAGATAAGGAAGCTCGTAGGGCTTTGACGGGGGCTACCTGGCAGTCCTTCCACCGTCGACCATAATGCAGGCGCCTGTCACGAATTCCGATTCGTCCGATGCGAGCATCAAGGCAATGAATGCGACTTCTTCCGGACGCCCGATCCTTCCGACCGGGTGATCCCCGATCTCGAAGTCGTCGAACGCCTTGGGATCCTTTGCGAGGCATCTCTCCATGTCGTTCATCGGCGTATCGATGACCGCCGGGCAGATCGCGTTGACCCGGATGTTCTCCAGAGCATAATCGATGGCCATCGCCCTGGTCATGTTGGAGACTCCCCCTTTCGCCGCGCAGTACGCCACGCAATTCGGGTCTCCGACGATGCCGGCATCTGACGAGAGGTTGATGATGTGCCCCTTCTTCTGTCGCTTGAAGTGCGGGTAGGCGTACTTACAGCAAAGCCATACTCCCTTGAGATCGATGCCGATCACCCGATCCCATTCCTCCTCCGTCGTCTCCTCGGCCCTCTTCTCTATGAAGATGCCAGCGCTGTTGACGAGGATATCGATTCTCTTGAAGAACCTGACAGTCTCGTCGACAAAATGCTTCGCATCTGATGCCTTCGAGACGTCTCCGTGGACATATCTTACATTGGCCTTGCCGGCGATCTTCTCAAGGCGCTTCGTGACGAGTCCGCACTTCTTCTCCGTAGTCCCGGTGATGACAACCTTCGCGCCCTCCCTCAGGAACCTCTGTGCAATTGCCAGTCCCAATCCGGAGGTGCCGCCTGTAATCAGCGCCGTCTTGCCTTTGAGCATCATCCTATCATTACCCCATGACCGAATATTCATGCGATAGGTAAATCTTTGCACGATGAGAGCCGCCAGGGAGGTTCGAACTCCCGACCTGCTGATTACAAATCAGCTGCTCTTCCAGCTGAGCTATGGCGGCATGTTCCCGCCAGAATTGACCGATAGATATTTAGCATGTTTGACGAGCGCTGCCGCTGGCATTCCAAAGTGCTATTCGGGAAAATGCACTATCACGTGCAGGAGCTGTGCCTGATGACCTTCTCCGGACAAGTGTCGACGCAGACACAGCATTCCGAGCAATCGTTCACCTTCGGGCAGGTGGACTTCTCGTTGACCACCTCGAAGACCTCCGAAGGGCAGATGTTGACGCATTCGCCGCACCCGGTGCACTTTTCCTCGTCGATGTCGATCGTAAACCCGGCATCCGCTTTGTATGTCTTCATTCCCATCGTTCTTCCTCCTTCCGTGTAGTTTCGCTATCCTTGTCGATCATCCATCGAGGATCGGCACGTAGCCCCACCATGTTCCACCCTGCCTCAGATGAAAGAGGTTCTCCTCCAGCATGGCTTTGTGCCCCTTTTCGATGTCGATCAACGCGTTCAACAGCTGCTTCAGCTTGGCGTCCTTGGTATCGCCCGCGCTCGCAGTGTAGAAATCCACCGACTTCTGTTCGACAACTACGCCGATCTGAAGGGTCTCGAGCATGATTTCACCCTCGCTCTTCCCTTTCTTCGGGCTGAAGATATCCTTGATCGCCTTCGCGCCGATGTCTATCCCTATCTTCTTCGGAGGGGCTTTGTTGAAGTGTTCGCTGTAATGCTTCGAGATGAGTTCCTCATGCTCCTTCTCATCGTTCCCCAGTCCGTGCATCAAGGCCTTGCCCGCCTTATCGGATATCTTGCTGGCGAATCTGGAATAATATTCCTGGCCGTATCGTTCGATCGCGATCGCGGTCAGGAGAATCTCCTCAATCGTCTGCAAATCAATTCTCCCCTGAGTTGCTCGAGGTCGAGCTTGTTAAGCGTGAAGTTTCTTGATGTTCATAAACCCTTTTGAGATACCTTCTCGACTCGAAACCGACCTACCCGCGGTCATTTCGCGATTCATATGCTGGCTAGTTCCTTTCCCATCCGCAAGTTTTAAATGAGAAGGTGTTATCACAGGCTCATCTAAGTCATTATGGTGATGTTTGATGCCTTCCGACGACAAGTCATCCGAGAAGAAGCCGAGGATCGTTTTCACCGAGTTCGACGGCTGGGTCCAGGAGACAGGGACGCTGTTCGACACGACGCATGAAGCGGTCGCAAAGGAGAACAAGGTCTTTGACGAGAAGGCCGTCTACGAGCCCCTCCCGCTGCTTGTCGGCAGGGGAAGGCTGTTCCCGGGTCTTGAGAAATCTCTTGCCGAGGCTGAGGTCGGAAAGGAGTACGACCTCCTGCTCACCCCCGAGGAGGGCGCAGGGCCGAGGGACCCGAAGCTCGTCGGACTTTTCCCAATGAGAGATTTCCTGAGGCAGGAGATCATGCCTGAGATCGGCCGCGAGGTCACAATCAAGAAGAAGACGGGATACATCTCTGCGGTCACCGCTGGCAGGGTCCGTGTGGATTTCAACAACAAGCTCGCAGGAAGGAGCCTGAAGTACAAGTACAAGATCGTCTCGGAGCCCGAGACGGCCCAGGACAAATTGAACGCCGTTCTCAAGATGGACTACGGCACGACTGACGGCTTCTCGGCGGAGTTCGATGAGAAGAAGGCAGTTGT
>Ga0315274_10002811_pt1 | contig 25960 bp, 22 predicted proteins | sample YL17G02_20_MG_FD_203700 | JGI IMG/M metagenome (GOLD analysis project Ga0315274, IMG submission 203700) | Sediment microbial communities from Yellowstone Lake, YNP, Wyoming, USA - YL17G02_20 | ecosystem: Environmental > Aquatic > Freshwater > Lake > Sediment | place: USA: Wyoming | collected...
AACCCAATGACGCCCAAGAGACCGACAAGCAGGCTCTGAACAAGCGCCTGGAGACGATCGGCTGGGCGCTGTTCCTGATCATGATCGGCGGCAGCGGGCTCGTGCCCAAGGAGCAGGTTCCGGAAGGGGTGTGGTCAATCGGGGTTGGGCTGATCATGCTGGGCCTTAACGCTGCCCGGTACTACTACAAGATCAAGATGAGTACCTTCACCATCGTCCTGGGCTTCCTCGCCCTGCTCACCGGGGTGGGCGAATTGCTCGGCCTGGACTTGCCGACCTTCGCCATCTTGCTCATCCTGATTGGGGCCAGCATCATCCTCAAGCCGCTGTTTGAGAAGGATGGGGGTTAGGCACTCGGGTGGAAGGGGTGGCGTTTCAAGTTTGATTAGACGCGATCCTCACGTGGAGAAACAGGCTATGCGGCGCGTCGAGATTCGAGTGAAGGGGCAGATCGCCGAGCATTGGTCGTCCTGGTTCGAGGGGTTGGCGGTTACGCACACCGAGCAGGACGAGACCCTCTTGACCGGCATGGTGGCGGACCAGGCCGCGTTGTACGGGTTGATCGCCAGGCTGCGGGACCTGGGGTTGCCGCTCGTAGCGGTGGATAGCAATGAGGTGGAGGGAGAGGAGCGAGACGTGCGGGGTGAGTAGATGAGTAGATGAGGAAGGGGGGGGCGTAGCAGGCGCTTCAGCGCTGGTGGATAGCACACTCAGGGTCACCTCGCCTGCCGGGGGCCGCTGATGAATATCAGGGAATTGGCCCCACAGCCAGGGCCGCCGGGCGATAAAGTCGCCCGGCTTCGGAGCAGCGCCCGGTAAACCGGGCTTGAGGAGCGCCCTCAATTCCCAAGAGCAGGCACGAGAGTCGCGCAAGCCCTGCGCAGGTCGGCAGGGCTTCCGCGGTTTCCTTCACGGGTTGCCGTACTCAGTCGTATACCATGCGACACTGTGATCGGCTCAGGCGCTCTTTTTCCCGCTGCTACGTTTTTCCCGCTTGATGTCAAAGTATACAAAACTCAAGAAGTGATCTGCACGGCCCAAGGATTCAAAACCGCACAGATTTTTGATGTAGGTGATGACATCGTTGTAGCGCCCGTAATGGTACCCTTTGAAAGAGTTGTGCACCGGAAAGTCTGAGAGGCCAAAGTAGCGCAGTGAGGTCAATGGATTTCTGTTGAGCACGGCGCACCTGTCTGGGTAATAGGTATTCATTATCTCAGTCAGGACATTAGGACCAATCCCGGCTATTCGCGATACGAATTGCCGACCGAGCTCAAAGAGCTCCTGAGGAGATCGGGCCGCATTATCACGTATAGCCCTCACTAGCCGGCAAACCTCAGGGAAACTATGTGCTGCCTCGTATCCCCTGCGATACAAAGAGCCTGAGTACCAGAGTCTGTCAGCACTTCCTATCAGTCTCTTCCAAATGGTCCTAAACTGCGTTTCATTCGCGACGTCACCGCTGGCCAGCTGGTCTAGCAACTCGCGCGCCTTCTTATAATTGGCCTCTCTTTTCTGGTAGTCTTTTTGTTGCTTCTTACAGCGCTCATATTGCTCCAAGCAAGCGCGAAGTCTGCTCTCGTCCATCTTGGGAATTGCCTCTATCTCCTCGATCGCCTGCTTCTCGGCAGATTTCACGTGTTTGCGAAACGTCCGATACTGCGCAGCATAACGTTCAATCTCCCAAACAGTCGCTTCTTTGACATCCGGCGCAGCCTCATATTGGGAGAACATCAGGTTAACCCTGCGCTGCAGTTCGAAACCTGAATGATCCGTGCAGACACAACACGCTTCCCAATTATCGCTCAAGCCACCGTGGGTTAGATTGGCCGAGCCAAGAATGACAGTGGTCTTGTCATTGCTCTCAAAGGCGTATACCTTGGGGTGAAACGTGCCCTTGCCACTCCGGCCCACCAAGAACAGCTTGCTTTTCCCTTGCTGCCTGAAAGTGTTTTCCAGTCGCCTGAGTGCCTTTGGGTCAGTCAGGTAGAAATCAGTGCCGACGAACAAACGAACGATGCAACCACGACCCAAGGCTGCCCAGAGTTCGTTCTCTATGAGCGACAAGCCGCGAGAGTTCAAAAAGGCGACGGCTATATCGATCCTATTGGCTTGGCAAATGTGTGCACTGAGGATACTGGCGAGTGATTTCTCCTCGCTGTTCCACACAATCTCTAGCATTTGGACTACCCCCTGCCTCGGATATCTTCCAGTACCGAGAGCATGAAGCCGAGTTGCTCATCGAGAGTTGTGAACGCTTCAATTGTTTGGTCAGGAACAGCGCTTTCCGGGTCACTCTGGCTGGAAGTCCAGTTCCAGTGTGCGCAGGTTGATGATCGCGCCGATCTGTAACAGAAAGTCCATCCCCAGGATACCATTGATGTCAAACGTGGTGTCTACGCCGCCTACTTCGATCTCGAACCCTTCGACGGCGCACGGGCCGACTTGCAGGCGGTCCACTCGCCGGGAGAAGACGACTTCGGTTCCCCCAATGCTGCGGATGACGTGCAGGATATCTCCGGCTTCAGGGACGATACCGATCCGGGCGACGACGTCGGTGGAGAGCAACGTGGTGGCCGACCCGGTGTCCACGACCAGGTCTGACACTTCGACCTCGCGGCCTTGATGTACCAGCGTTACGGGGGCCAGGAGCAGATCGTCACGCAGGGTGAGTTGCATAGCGCCTCCGCAGTCCCAGCCAGTATCGCTCTCGGATGTCGAGTTCCTCGCGGGCCGTGTGGACGAAGTAGAACTCCCGTTGGGGGTGCTGCCGGTGCAGCTCCTGGTAACGCCTGAGCACCGTCGCCCCATCCGGGCAAACCTCGACTACGGTCATCTGGTCCAGTTTGCGGCGATCTCCCTCGGTGTGGGCCTCCAGTGCATCTACGATGAGCCACTGATTGGGATATTGCTCACGGATCTCTGCCCAACGCATCTCAACCTCCTGATGGTGATCGTGGCTATCTGGCAGCCAGTATATCACTTGTACACCGGCAGGTCAAACACCCGCTGGAAACGCAGACCTGACAGGTTTTCCCAAACCTGTCAGGTCTGATGCATTTGACAGCAGGCTTTGGTTGGCCTACTGAGGCGGCCAGATGTCGTAGGCGGTGAAATCTACCCACACCAGGTCGGAGGTGTTCGGCACGCTGGCCAGGATCGCATTGCCGATGTACCTGGGCGGGTTGGAGAGCGCGCTCCACCAGCGCTGGTCTGAGGCATAGCCAAACTGGAAGCCCACCGGGGAGGGGGCGAAGTGCTGGCCCCAGGCTGTGAACTCGGTCACCATGGCGCCCAGCGAACCGAAACCCTGGCTGTCGTCAATGAACACGAGCCCATCGCGGTACGTCGGCGGCATCCTGTCCTGCAGCCAGTGCTTGAGAAAGACCTTGTAGTTGGGATTGTAGGTCCTGGCCTTCGCAACCCAGGCCGCCGCTTCGGCATCCGTCACCGGTTTGCCGTTTTTGTAAGACCGGTTCAGGTACCACTCCGCGTCAACGCCAAAGCCGATCACACTGGAATGGTCGCCGTACTGCTTCCACAGGAGCCCAATCAGCATGGGTACGTCACAGGCCGACGGCTCCACCTGCAGCCAGACCTTGATCCCAGCCGTGTCAAAGGCGGCGAAGTCCGGTTCCGCCATGTCCACGGTGTCGAACTGGACGCCCGGGTACGTCCCTCCATCAGGGTTGGGAAAGTGCGCCCAACAATCCGGCCCCCGGCCAGCCGTCTCCACCACGACGAAGACGCCGGAGCCGGTCGAGGTGGGGAAGCGCGAGGCCATTGAGGTGATCGAGTTCACCCACCAGGTGGGAGAAGGCCACGGCGTGATGCCGTAGTTGGAAGCCCGCAGCCCGGCGCGCAGCCCGGCTGGGATCGGGGCCAGCGTGGGGGTCGGCGGTGGGGGAGTCGGTGTGGGCTTGCCGGCCCTGACCGCCTGGATATTGCCCAGGACGAGAGCGGCAAGCAACACAAACACGATCGCGAATCCTACTACGTGATTCTTGCTCATTTGTCATCCTCCTGAATCTGGATCTGGCTGTTTTCTTCAGCCGTACCACCCATGATAACCCCCACGCCCAGAATTGTCCTTGAATCCGGCGACCAGTGTTAGCACATTTCAGTCTACCCTCCCGCAGGCTGTTCCGAACCTGCGGGAGGGTGGCGCCTGTAGGCGCTGGGCGACATGCCGACCTCTTGCCGAAACACGCGGCTGAAATAGTTGCTGTCGGAGAAACCGACGGCGAAGGCCACCTCGGTGACGTTCTTTTCTCCCGCTGCCAGCAGCGCCCTGGCCTGCTTCACCCGGTAGCGGTTGAGGTACGCCATGGGGGTCACTCCCATCTCCTGGCGGAAACAACGGGTCAGGTAATCCTCACTCACCCCGACGTACCTGGCGACGTCCTCACGGGCAATCGGCTCCGTATAGTGCCCGTGAATGTACGCCACCGCCTTGCGCACCAGGCGCTGCATCTCACTGCTGAGGTTGCGGGTGCGCGCCAGTGCCCGCTCGACGTGCGCCAGCGTCTCCTCCGCGCTGAACACCCCCTTGCTCAACACCGCCGCCACGCCGCGGTTCAGACGCGCCACGTCCTCCTCGGTCAGTACCTGGCCGGTGAGCACGATCACGGGCACGTGGCGGATAGTCTCCTCTGTCTGCATGCGCTCCAGTACCCCAAAGCCATCCAACTCGGGCATCATCAGGTCCAAGAGCAGCAGGTCGGGACGTTCCCGGCGCATCAGGTCCAGCGCCTCGCGCCCGTTGCGCGCCTTGAGCACCCGGTAGGCGGCGCCATGCGCTTGCGACTGGGCCTGTACGACGCGGGCGTGCATCTCCAGGATGCCTGGCTCGTCGTCTACGATGAGAATGGTCCTCTGGCTCCCAGCGGCTGAGAATCCCCGCCGTTCCAGCGCCTGGGCCAACTCGGCCGTGCCCACCGGCTTGGCAAGGGTTTCTAACTCTAACATGGCCCCGCTGTCCTGTTCCTGGGCCAGGGAGTAGAAGAGCACGGGGATGTCGCGGGTGGCAGGATGGCCCTTCAGCACGTGCAGGACCTCCCAGCCGCGTGCGGGATTGAGTGTCACGTCGAGTACGACAGCGCCGGGTGGCTGTGCCACCAAACGCGAGAGCCAATCTGCGGCCTGGTCAATCACCAACACGTTGACCTCAAACTCCTGGCGGGCGAGGTGGTCGCGCAACCGTTCGCCACTGCCGGGGAGTTCGCTCAGCAGCAGCACCGTGGCGGATGAGTCCATCCGTTGCCCGGCAGCCAGGGGGAGCGCGGGTGTCTCAGGCGGAAGGGATGGGGCCTCCATGGCCGGGAGGGTGAAATAGAAGGTAGAGCCGGCCCCTTCCTGGCCGGACGATTGGACGCCGATCTGGCCGCCGTGCAGTTGCACGAGGCGCTTGCAGATCGCCAGCCCCAACCCTAAGCCGCCATAGCCACGCGCCGTGGTGCGCTCGGACTGGCGGAACTCGTCAAAGATCACCCCCTGCTCCTCGGCCGGTATCCCTAACCCGGTGTCACTCACGGAGACGGTGATGGCCTGTGCCCCCGCCCTGATCCGCAAGGTGACCTCCCCCCGCTCGGTGAACTTGATGGCGTTGCTGACCAGGTTGAGCGCGACCTGGCGCAGGCGGGTGCGGTCACCCCACACCTTGGGCAGGTCTGGAGGGATCTCGACCCGCCAGGCCAGCCCTTTGTCGCGCGCCATGTGCTCTCCCACCAGGGTGACGACTTCGAACACTTCAGCCAGATCGAGCGATTCACGGACCAGTTGCAGGCGGCCCATCTCGCTCTGGGCCAGGTCCAACACGTCGCGGATCAGGCTATCCAGGTGTTGCGCGCTGGCGTGGATACGTTCGAGGTCCTGGCGGTAGGGTGGGGGGAGGGGGGGGGGCTGCGCCGGCCTGGAAGAGCCGGCGGTAGGTGCTTCCTGGCGCAAGAGGATCTTGCTGAGGCCGACGATCAGGTTGAGGGGGGTGCGCAGTTCGTGGCTGACGGTGGAGAGAAAACGGCCCTTGAGGCGATTGGCCTCCTCGGCCAGGCGGCGCCCTTCGTCGGCGGCGCGGTACAGGCGGGCCATCTTGAGCGCGGCGACGAGTTGTTGGAGGATCGCTCCGCACAGTTCCAGGTTGCCGGTATCGAAGGCCGCGAAGCCCGGCGCTTCCCCCTGGCCCACCAGCGGCAGCAAGGCCAGGCTGAACGGCTCTTCGTACACTCCCTGGGGTGGAAATTCCCGGCTGGGGAAACGGAGGGGGGACTCGAGCCGGTGGGGGAGCGCGTGCAAGAGGCTCCAGGCCACGGCGTCGTCCCCCTCCGGCTCAAAAAAGGCCACGCCCGCGCATCGAATGCCCACTTCCGGCAGGTGCTCGGCCAGGATCTGCAAGATGTGCGTTTCGTCCAGGGCGGTCAGCAGGCGAGCGGTCAACAGGCTGGCCCGGTCGGCCATCGTTGTCTGGTCGAAGACGTAGCGCCGGTATTGGTGCTGTACGCTCTGGCTCACCACAATGCGGGCCTGGTGCAGCAACTCGTCGGCCTGTGGGTGCAGCGCAGACTGGCCCTGCGCTTCCAGGAACGTGGGCAAGTGGCTGCGCAAGGCCGAGAGCGCGCTTTGCCAGGCGTGCGCGTCGTCTCCGGCCTCCTCGGTATGCCGGAGGATGTCCTCAAGCGTCACGTGGAACCCGGCCGGGTCGCTCTGTGCGAGGCTCGCAGCGAAGGACTGCACCAGGTTCTGGCACAGGGTATGCACCTGGTCGGAATTCAGGCAGCGCGCCTCGGTGAGCACGGCCTCGGCCATCGTATCTGTCAGCCGCGACGCGGCAGTGCCCGCGCCGGTACGCGAGAAAGGGGGAGCGGAGGGGGCTGGGGTTCCGCTGAGGCAGCCGCACGACTGGCGCACGGTCAACCGCGTAGGTACCTTGACGATCTCAATCTTCTCCTGGCGGCCCTCGACATAGTCCAGCAGCAACTCCAGCGCCCGGTAACCCCGCTCGTAGGTCAGACTGTGGACACTGGTCAGGGGCGGGGCCTGGACCATGGCCTCCGGTTGGTCGTCGAAGCCGACGATGGCGACGTCCTGCGGGATGCGCAGGTTGGCACTCTCAAGTTCCATCATGGCGCCGATGGCACACTCGTCGCTGCTGGCCAACACGGCGGTGAATGGAATCCCGGTGCCCAGGAGTTGCCGCATGGCCAACCGGCCGCCGTCCACGATGTGGTAACCGTAGGCGACGAGGTGCGGATTGGCTTCCAGGCCGTACTCTTGCACAGCCGACTGGTAGGCCTGCAGCCGCTCTTCGCTATCCCCGTGGGTGTCCTCGGGGTTGCCGGCGATGAAGGCGATACAGCGATGGCCGTGTTGGACCAGGTGGGCCAGGCCAAGGTGGATGCCACCCGCGTTGTCAATGGCGATGGCCGGGCCGCCCAGTGCCGCGCCGACGAAGACGAGCGGGTGGCCGGCGTCGCGCAGGTCGAGCACGTGGCGGATCCTGGTTTCGGAGACGAGGGGGTTGATCACGATCAGCCCGTCGGTGTTCCACGGGCCGACCGGCACGAAGTCGGTATCGGGCGAGAGGGCGGGCCAGGCAGGGTGAATGCCGCCGATCTGGCCGCCGGGGAAGCCGACGCCGCAGGCCAGCAGCAGGTTACACCGCCGGTCGTGCGCGGCAGCGCGAATCCCGTGAAAGAGGGGGCCGAGAAAGTTCACGAGATTGGCGTTTTCGTACGCTTCCCAGCCGGCCAGCACGCCGGCCGTGGGCCGCCTGTGTTTGTAGCACGCCATAGCACGGCCTCTTGCCGCAACTCAGTCTGCTTTAACGCAGAGCCGCAGAGCCGCAGAGATGACCAGGGGTGCCGCGCTCTGCGACTCAGCATCTCTGGTCTGAACATAGACTGCACAGGTTACTGTCCGTACTCGCCTACGAGCAGGTCGGCCAGGGGGCGCTTGGGCACGTGGTGGACGTTTTGGGCGTCGCGGTAGTACTTGATGCTGCCGTCGGGGCCGAGGTCTTCGATGATGACGGTCTCTTTGGGCTGGCCCAGCGCCAGGATGAGCAGGATCTCGTACCGTTCCGGGACGTCGAGCGCCTGGCGCAGGCCGTCGCGGTCAATCGAGCCGATCATGCAGCCGCCCAGGCCCTGTTCGGTGGCGCCGAGCATGATGGACTGGGCGGCGATGCCGTGGTCGCAGCCAAAGTTCTTGGCGATGTCGGTGTCGCCGAGGATGACGACGTAGGCGGCAGGGCGCTCGCCCTCTTTGGGGCCGCCCCAGTCCTTGATGTAGCCGGCCCAGCGGGTGTGGGGGAAGATGCGGGCGTTGGTGGCGGGGTCGCAACTGAGGATATACTTGAGCGGCTGCAGGTTGGCCCCGGAGGCGGAGAGGCGGGCCAGGTCCACGAGGGCGCGCAGGGTGTTGAGGGTTACGGGGACGTCCTGGTGGAAGCGGCGGTAACTGCGGTTTCTGAGTACCAGGTCTTTGAGGGTCATGGAATTTCCTCCTCTGTTCGTGTGGAGTATCTGTCATGTCTAACCAACACCCGTGTATTCTACTGCTTTTCGCATGTTGTGCAATTGTGTCAGGGGGACATTTGGATCACGAAAGGCACGAAATCTCGCGAAAAACACGAAAGGGAACGCTGCTTGTGGTGGCAGACCCTGAAGGTGGCGATAGGAATCGCTTGGGAAAACCTTTAGGGTCTCCGGGGGCTATACCTGGTCGGGTTTGCGTAGAATTTTGACTTCTACGCAAGATTGTATTACACTATTGGCGGGTGCTTTTTGTGCTCGCCTTGACGGCGAAGTGTGAGGAGGAACATGCCAGAAATTCAACCCGGACACATCATCCACAGCCCGCGCTGGCCGGAGCCGGTGGAAGTGAAACTGGTGGAGGAAAACGAGTGGTTCAAGGCCGGGCGCTTCGGCCAGGACTATTACCTCTACGCGGTGTTGAACGCGGCCACGCGGCCCGAACTGTACATCGTGCAGGATCCGGCGGCCACTTTGCAGCCGCAGGAGCGCATGGAGGTGCGTTACCTGGTGGGGGTCAAGGAGATTGTCGGGCAAGGCCAGGCGGCTCGTCCATAACGGCGGGCGGACGTCTCGTTTTAGCGAGGTTCGCGCGGCTGATGGGATTCAGGAAACTGGCGGGACAACCACTGCCCAGACCGGGTGGACTAGACGCCGACCAACGCACGGCGATAAAGTCGCCGTGCTATGGAGCAGCGCCCGATCAATCGGGCTATGTGAAGGAGACCAATGACGGATCGTCCTCTCACTCAAAAACCTTTGGCATACTGCCTCTTTTCCGATACGCGCCCGGAGGCTGAAGATGTGCTGATCGGGTTACTGCGCCAGGCTCCAGCGTGGCGGAAAGTGCACATGGTGGATCAACTGAACCAGGCCGTGCGGCTGCTGGCTCTCAGTGGACTGCAAACACGCTATCCATCTGCCACGCCCCAGGAGTTGCGCCGCCGCCTGGCCGACCTGCTGCTGGGGCCTGACCTGGCCGCCCGTGCGTATGGTCCTCTGCCGGAGGAAGCAGATGCTGCCTGAACCTGTAGCCGTTACCCTGTTGGTGATCCAGGCGTTGGATGCGTTGGACGTGCCGTATCTGATCGGTGGCTCCCTGGCCAGCGCGGTGCACGGCGTGGCGCGAGCGACGATGGACACGGACCTGGTGGCCGACCTGCGCTCCGAACACGCGCAACCGTTGGCCCAGGCCCTGGCCGATGCGTTCTACGTGGACGTCGAATCTATCCAGGATGCCATCCGCCGCCACAGCAGTTTCAACGTCATCCACCTGGAAATGATGTTCAAGGTGGACGTGTTCGTGCGCAAGCAGCGCCCGTTCGACCAGGCGCAATTCGACCGGCGCGTAGCACAGGTGATCGCCACCGAGCCGGAACGCACGGCCTACGTCGCCAGTGCCGAGGATACCGTGCTGGCCAAACTCGAATGGTTCCGTATGGGTGGCGAAGTCTCCGAGCGACAGTGGCGCGACGTGTTGGGCGTGCTCAAGGTGCAGGGTGAACGACTCGACCGAGAGTACCTGCGCCGCTGGGCAGCAGCGCTGCGCGTGAGCGACCTGCTGGAAAGAGCGCTCATCGAAGCGGGCCAGGAGTAGCGAGTGGCGTTATCCTTGATGGTCTTGGCGCCCTCGTCAGTCGCGCTCAGAGGCATTTGGACCACGAAAGGCGCGAAGGCTCGCGAAAAACGCGAAAGGGGACGCTGCTGAGGTGTCATGATCTGACTGAAGGGGCGCAATATGGTCACGGTCCAATTCTCAAAACGGGAAGAGTTGATTTTGCCCGAGCCGTTGGGGCGCGCCCTTGGTCTATGCGAGGGTGATCGCGTCGAGGTACAGCGACAGGGTAGTATACTGTGGTTCCGGCGCAGGACCAGAGGATGCTCCCCAGGCCCGCTGACCGACCTGACCAGGATCGTGTCCTCATCTCGACCGGTGGGTTCGGTGGATGTGGATTCATATATGGGCAAACACGGGTACGAGCAAGTACATGGCTGCTCTGACTTTCGGCTTTGATGCCCCCTTACCCAACGGAGCCACAGTTCATACGCATAGCCCTGGACTATATGGGAGATTACTCCCTCCTCCCTCGTGACGCCCTGCACTTGACCACGATGGCTCACCACGGCGCGGATGGGATAGTGACCACCGATGGCGATTTCCTGGCGGTGCATGGCTTGCATATCTATGCGTGTAACCCCAAGATTCTGTCCAGTCGGCCCGCTCCATCTCCGAGAGCACCTTGACCTTGCCTTCCGCCTGGCGCACCAGGTGCTGCTGCTCCAGCAGTTCCAGCAGACCCTAAAGGTTTCGGAAAACCTTTAGGGTCTTTGCGTGGAATTTTGACTTCTACGCAAGATTGTATTACACTATTGACGGGTGTTTTCTGTGCTCGCCTTGACGGCGAAGTGTGAGGAGGAACATGCCAGGAATTCAATCCGGCCACGTTATTCACAGCCCGCGCTGGCCGGAGCCGGTGGAAGTGAAACTGGTGGAGGAACTGGGGGACTATGTTCGCCTGGTGGGGGCCACCGTATCCTCCGGCCGGCACGTGGACCAACTGCTGCCGCGCAGCGAAGCGGACGGGCTGACGGCGGCCCGCGTGGACCTCTCCTTCTCCGCTTCCCCCCGTCACGTCTTCCTGGGGCTGGAAGCCCGCCGCTACCGCTACGTCTCGCTCTACGACCCGCTGCTGGCGATGCACACCTCCAAAGTCGAACCGCTGCCCCACCAGATCGAAGCCGTGTATGGCTACGTGTTACGGCTGCCGCGCATCCGCTTTCTCATCGCCGACGACCCCGGCGCCGGTAAGACGATCATGGCCGGGCTGGTGCTCAAGGAACTCAAACTGCGCCACCTGGCCCGCCGCATCCTCATCGTCGCCCCTGGCCACCTCAAAGACCAGTGGCGGCGAGAGATGAAAGAGCGCTTCGAGGAGAATTTCGTCGTCGTGGACAGGGGCGTGATGGACGCCCTGTACAGCGAAAACGTCTGGCAGCGGGAGATGCAGATCATCACCTCGCTGGACTTTGCCAAGCAGGACGACGTGCTCCCCTCCATCGCCTCGGCGCACTTTGACCTGGTGATCGTGGACGAGGCGCACAAGATGAGCGCTTACGTCTACGGCAACAAACTGGAGCGAACGAGCCGCTACCGGCTGGGAGAAGTCCTCTCGCGCAGCACGACTCATCTGCTGTTCCTGACCGCCACCCCGCACAAGGGGGACCCGGAGAACTTTCGGCTGTTCCTGGACTTGCTGGAACCCGGCTTCTTCGCCACCACCGAGATGCTGGTGCAGTCCATCCGCAACCAGGACAACCCCTTGTTCATCCGCCGGGTCAAGGAAGACTTGAAGGACTTTGAAGGCCGGCCTCTGTTCCTGCCCCGCCACGTCGAGACCCGACCCTTCGACCTGGGGCGCGAGTCGGCGGCAGAGAAGGACCTGTACAACGCGCTCTCGCGCTACGTCAAGGAACAGTACAACAAGGCGCTGACCCGCGACCGGCGGCGCAACGTGGCCTTTGCGCTGGTCATTCTGCAGCGGCGGCTGGCTTCCAGCACGTATGCGCTATATCGCTCCCTGGAGCGGCGCAAGAAACGGCTGGAAGACCTCTTGCAGAAAGCGCAAGAGGCGCGAGAGGCGGACGCGGTCAGCCCCGACCTCGACGCCGTGGAGGATTTGAGTGAGGCCGAACGCTGGCGGCAGGAAGAGATGTGGGAGACGCTCAGCGTGGCCGAGAATCGCCAGGAATTGGAGCGGGAAATTCAGACCGTGGACGATCTGATCCGGCAGGCGAAGGCGATCATCCAGAGTGGGGAGGAAGTGAAGCTCTGTCACCTGCGCGCGGCGATGGAGGAACTGAACCGCCAGGAGCCTGGGCAGGCTGTCACAGACCCCCCACTGCGTGGGGGGCTTGCCGAGGGAGTTTGCCCTGAGCCTGGGCAGGCTGTCACTGACCCCCCACTGCGTGAGGGGCTTGGCGAGGGAGGGCCTGGACAGGCTGTCACAGACCCCCCACTGCGTGGGGGGCTTGCTGAAGGGGTGAGGGCTTCGGGTGCGAAGGTGCTGATCTTTACCGAATCGCGCGACACGCTGGATTACCTGGCCCGCAATCTGGCAGACTGGGGGTATAGCGTCTGCACCATCCACGGTAGCATGCGCCTGGAGGAGCGTATCAAGGCCGAAGGCGTCTTCAAGAACGAAGCGCAGGTGATGGTGGCCACCGAGGCCGCCGGCGAAGGCATCAACCTGCAGTTCTGCAACCTGATGATCAACTATGACATTCCCTGGAACCCCAACCGGCTGGAGCAGCGCATGGGGCGCATCCATCGCTACGGGCAGACCCGGGAGGTCTTTGTCTTCAACCTGGTGGCCGAGGACACGCGCGAGGGGCGGGTGCTGACGCGGCTCTTTGCCAAACTGGACGAAATCCGCGCCGCGCTGGGCAGCGACAAGGTCTTCGACGTGCTCGGCGAAGTGCTCTACGGCAAGAACCTGGCCCAACTGATGCTGGAAGCGGCGGCCAGCGCCCGCAGTATGGACGAAATCCTGGCCGAACTGGACATCCAGGTGGACGAGGACTATATCGCCCAGGTCAAAGAGAATCTGGGGGAGAGCCTGGCGACTCACTACATTGATTACACGGGCATCCGCGAACTGGCCGACCGCGCACGGGAGTACCGCCTCATCCCCGAGTACACCCAGGCGTTCTTCCAACGGGCGCTGGAAGCCGCCGGCGGCGCGTGCCGCGAGCGCGGCGGTGGATTCCTGGCCGTGGAGTCCATCCCCTTCGAGGTGCGCCGCATCGCCGACGAGGAGGACTTTAAGAAGCGGCACGGCATCCTGCAGCGGCGCTACCCGCTGGTGGCCTTCGATAAGGAACTGGCGCGCTGGCACGCCGAAGCCGAGTTCGTCTCCTTCGGCCACCCGCTCTTCGAGGCCGTGCTGGCGTGGGTCGAGCACACGCTGGGCGGCAGCCTGGCCCAGGGCGCGGTCTTCACCGACCCGGACGGACGCATGGACGGCGTGCTGCTGTTCTACGAGGGGCACGTCCAGGATGGCCTGGGGCAGATCGCCGGCACGCGCCTCTTCGCGCTCTACGCCGACCGCGCGAGCAACGAGATTCGCCCGGCCCACCCGGCCCTGTTGTGGGACCTGGCAGAGGGCGGCGAACTGCCCACCGAACCGTCGCTCGACCTGGAAGCGGTCAAGCGCCAGGCGTTGGCGGTGCTCCTGCCGACGCTGGCCGACTACCAGCAGCAACTGCAAACGGAACGCGACCGCCAGGCCGCCATCAAGGAAAAGTACGGCGTCAAGTCGTTGGAGCACCTCATTCTCCAACTGGATGGCGACCTGATTGACCTGTATGCCCGGCGCGAGCGCGGCGAGCGGGTGGACCTGGTCATCCACAACAAAGAGGAGCAAAAAAAGGGCTACGAGGTGGCCTGGCAGGAGTTGCAGCGCACGGTGATCCAGGAGCGCAGCCTGACGATGGGGATGCCGCGCTTCGTCGGCGCGGTGCGCGTCGTGCCGGCGGCCCAGGCGGCGCCCCAGATGCAGGAAGACCCGCAGGTCGAGCGCATCGGGATGGAGGTGGCGCTGGCCTACGAGCGGGCGCAGGGCCGCGTGCCGGAGGACGTCGCGGCGCAGAACCTGGGCTTCGACGTGCGCTCCACCGACCCCGGCAGCGGGCGCAAGCGCTACATCGAGGTCAAAGCGCGCGCAAGGGTCGGGCCAGTGGAACTGACGCAGAACGAGTGGTTCAAGGCCGGGCGCTTCGGCCAGGACTATTACCTCTACGCGGTGTTGAACGCGGCCACGCAGCCCGAATTGTACGTCATCCAGGACCCGGTGGCCAACTTGGAGCCACAGGAGCGCATGGAAGTACGTTACCTGGTCGGCGTGGATCAGATGCTCAGTCGAAATACACGGGAGGAGTAGATGGCTAGGATTGCGATTCTAGGTTGGGGATCGTTGATCTGGTGCCCGCGACAACTGCAGTACAAGGGTGAATGGCAACGGGGTGGCCCAGTTCTTCCTATCGAGTTCTCTCGCATTTCCAGTGACGGACGTCTGACCCTGGTGATCGATGTTCGAGATGGGGAAAGCGTCACAACGCAGTATTCGGCCAGTACCTTCGAGAACCTCGATGAGGCCATTGAGAACTTGCGCTGCCGGGAATGCATGCCCTCGGTTGATTATGTAGGCTTCGTCAATCTGAATACCGGCAAGAAAAGAGGCCGCAATGCTGATGTTGTCGGAAAGATTCGAGAGTGGGCGCAGCAGAACCACTTTGACGCCGTGATCTGGACCGACCTGCGCCCCAATTTCGCCAGTAAGCGTTTAGAGCGATTTACAGTCGGGAATGCTGTTGCCTATCTGCAGAGTTTGTGCGGCAAAACCGAACAGGAAGCCAGGAAATATATCCAGAAAGCGCCCGAGGAAGTCAATACACCAGTCCGCCGCAAGTTACAGGAGATCGGCTGGCTGGACGAGGAGAGAGCATGACCGACCGCCGTTTCATCGAGGAATCCTTCCCCGTCAAGGAAGTCGGCGCGGCGGCGGCCAAAGAGAAGAGCATCCGCCACGGCCACATCTCCACGCTGCACATCTGGTGGGCGCGGCGGCCGCTGGCGGCTTCCCGCGCCACCGCCTACGCCGCGCTCGTCCCGCCTGCCGGGGACGAACTCGAGTGGCAAAAGCGGCGCGATTTCATCGTCGAACTCTGCCAGTGGGAGAACTCGCTCAACCCGCGCGTGCTGGACAAGGCGCGCCGTGACATCCTGGAGGCCCATGCCGCGCGCCTGACGGGCGAACTGGGCCACCCGGTGACGGTGGAAGACATCGAAGCGGGCCGCGCGCCGCGTCCCCGCGTGCTCGATCCCTTTGCCGGCGGCGGGTCCTACCCGCTGGAGGCGCTGCGCCTGGGCTGCGAAGCCTACGCCAGCGATTACAACCCCGTCGCCGTGCTCATCCTCAAGGCGACGTTGGAGTATCCGCAGAGGTTCGGCCACACCGCAGGGAGACAAGGAGACAAGGAGACAAGGGGACAAGGAGATGCGCAGCCTGGAACGACGACGCCACAGCCCGCTCTGTTCGACTTGTCCGCAGTCCGCACTCCGCAATCTGAAATCCGAAATCCTTTGCTGGATGCTGTGAAGCACTGGGGCAATTGGGTGCTGGAAGAAGCGCGCAAGGAACTGGCCGAGTTCTATCCGCTTGACCCTCCGCTCCCCTCTCCTGCTGGCGGGAGAGGGGCCGGGGGTGAGGGTGCGATCCCGGTGGGCTACATCTGGGCGCGCACGATCCCCTGTCAAAATCCGGCCTGCGGCGCGGAGATCCCGCTGATGCGCCAGTTCTGGCTGGCGAAGAAGGACAGGAAGCGCGTGGCGCTGTGGATAGATAGAACACGGACTAACACGGATGCAACGGACACACACGGATTGGAGGACGAAGGAAAAATCCGTGAAAATCCGTCCGACCCGTGTTCATCTGTGTCCTATTCTTTTCACATTGTCGGTGATGGGTATGAGCCGTGGCCGGAGGGTTTCGACCCCGAAAAGGGCACGGTGGCCCGCGCCGTGGCGACCTGCCCCTGCTGTGGCGGCACGGTGGACGCGAACACCACCCGCCGGCTGTTCCAGGAGGGCAAAGCCGGGCAGCGCATGGTGGTGGTGGTGCTCGCTCCCCCCTCTCCCCGTGGGAAAGGGACCGGGGGTGAGAGGAGCGGCAAGACCTACCGCGTGGCAACGGCTGCAGATGAGGCGGTATACCGCAAGGCCGAAGCCGCCCTGCAGGCCAAACGCGAGCGGTTGATGCAGGAATGGGGGATAGACCCCGTGCCGGACGAGCCGATCCCAACCACGGAACTCCGCCGCATCGCCGTTCCCCTTTACGGAATGACGAAGTGGGCTGATCTGTTCAATGCTCGGCAGAAGCTGGCTCTCATTACCTTTGCCGACAAAGGGCGCCAGGCCCACGCACAGATGTTGGCCGAGGGATTGGAGCTGGAGTTCGCGAAGGCGGTGACGACGTATCTGGCGTTGGCAGTGGACAGACTGGCGGACTACGACTCAGGACTGGCACGTTGGGTATCCCATGGCGAGTTTGTGGGCAATACTTACACCCGCCAGGCATTGCCCATGGTTTGGGACCACTTCGAACTGAATCCCGTCAGCGGGGCTACAGGCGGTTGGGACTCCGCCCTGGATTGGATAATCCGGGTGGTTGAGCACTGTTCGCAATCTTCTACCGCCAAACTAACTATTTCTACGGTCACCCAATCTTCCGCCACTCAACTATCGTACCCCGACGGCTATTTTGACGCGATTCTCACCGACCCACCTTACTACGACAACGTCCCTTATTCGCACCTGTCCGATTTCTTCTACGTATGGCTCAAGCGCACGATCGGGCACTTGTACCCGGGCCTCTTTTCCACACCTCTGGCTCCCAAGTCACAAGAGATTGTGCAGGATCGCCCCCACAGCCGCTCTCAGACGCAGAAAACCAAAGCATATTTCGAAAGTATGCTCACTCAGGCGTTCCGAGAGGCACATCGCGTCCTACGGCCTGGTGGAGTGGCGGTCATTGTCTACGCCCACAAGTCCACTGAGGGCTGGGAAACGCTGATCAACTCCCTGCTAGACTCGGACTTGGTGGTGACAAGCGCATGGCCACTGAATACTGAGATGCAAGCCCGGCTGGTAGCCCGCGAGACCGCCGCACTGGCCTCCTCCATCTACATCGTCGCCCGCAAGATGGCGCGGCAGCCCACCGGCTTCTACAACGACGTGCGCGCGGAACTGCGCACCCACCTGGATGCCAAACTGCACCGGTTGTGGGAGGAGGGCATCGGCGGGGCGGATTTCTTCATCGCCGCCATCGGCTCGGCCATTGAGGTTTTCGGTAAGTACGAGCGTGTGATGGACTATGAGGGCACCGTCGTCCGCGCCGACCGGCTGCTGGACGAAGTGCGCACCATCGCTACCGACTACGCCGTGCGCCAGATTCTGCGAGATGGCTTCGCCGGCGAAGTGAGCGACCTGACCCGCCTCTACGTGCTGTGGCGCTGGAACTATGGCGAGGCGCTCGTGCCGTTCGACGAGGCGCGCAAGTTAGCGCAATCGTGCGGCGTGGACCTGGCACGCGAGTGGGGCCGGGGCGGCTTTGTGCGCAAGGAAAAAGAATTCGTGCGCGTGCTTGGCCCGCAGCAGCGCAAGTGGGACGAGTCAGCGAGTCGGCGAATCAGCGAGGGAAGAAGTCAGCCGAAATCGCTGACGCGCTCTATCGCTGACTCGCACGAGATGATAGATGTGCTGCACTACGTGCTCCTGCTGTGGGAGAAAGGCCGCCGCGAGGAGCTGGTGCAGGTATTGGCCGAGACCGGGCTGGGCCGTGGCGAGGCCTTCTATCGCGTGGCCCAGGCCGTCTCGGAGACGCTCCCCAACGAGAGTAAGGAGAAGAAGCTGCTCGATGGCTTCCTGGCCGGCCGGGAGCGGGTGCGGGGGGAGGTTGGGAAGGTTGGGCAGCAGGGGAGGTTGTTGTGACAAATAGGACGCGGATGACACAGTGCAACGGATTCTCACTAATTCAGGATAAAAACAATCCGTGTTGGGCTGCTGGCTGGCATCTGCGGTTAGTTGACTGAGGAAAACGCGCTATGGATCTTGAGGGTTCTCTTAGCTTCCTTGCACACGGAACGGCCTACCGAAACGATGTATCGGTCCCTGTAGCAATCAAAGGGAGTTATTCGAGGTGGGAGCCTCATCCAGTGCAATGTATAGTTCTCCCTGATATGGATGGTTTGTCCGGTGGGTTTGATAACCTGTTCGACCGACAGGGGACACTACAGCTGACAGGCAGAACAGAGTCTGGAAGGGAGATCCGAATACCCAAGTTCTTAGTCACTGTCGATAAGCGGGCCGGCGATCAGATATCTTGGGAAGGGATCGCTGAACTGTTCATCGAGGGCGATCTTGAGGAGTTCGACGCATCAGGCGGAAGCATTGTTTGTTCAGCATTTGTCTCCCCAACCCCGCTTGCAATCCCACATGGTGGTTACATACCAAGCTATGATGGGACAATCACTTACACAGGGGATGAAAGGAAAGGTATCCAGTGGAGTACACTACTAGGCAAAGCCGAACTCATCGATGGTTACGACTACGAGCATGAGAGAGCCGGCCTGGACCAAGCATTAATACGAGTCCAGCGATGTCAGGTTATCGTCAAAAGCGAATCACCTGGCACTGTGTCCTTAGGATCGATTGTGAGCAATCTACAAGACGCGCTTGATGAACCACTGTGGTTGCTCTCGTTCCTAAGCCGAAGGCGCATAGCCTGGTATGAAGCAAGCATCGTTTTTCTCCCCTCGAAGGATGAACCTCATCAGAGGCTCCAGGCTACGGTTCGCCGCGAACAATGGCTAGGCTACGAGTCAGAAAGACAAAGGGAGCTATCGTGGATCAATTTGCTGGTCAAGCGCGAAGCACTGGTGGGTCAGCTTTTCGAGCAACTGTATGCCAACTACACCCTTTCACAGTTCAAGGGAGTTATCCGCCAAATGATCCCCTACGTCCTGGCTGCCCATGAGACTGGATATACAGAAACTCGGCTTGGACTTCTCTATTCGGCGCTAGAGGCCCTCGTAAGTGGCTTGAGTGACCTAGATAGGAATACAGGAGGTATTCTTGAAAGGTCGTCCTTCTCCAAGTTAGCTGAGAAGCTGAGCGAGGTCATTCGTCAGGAGATACAAGAAGAGGGTGCTGCCAAGACAATCATCAAGAAGCTGTCAACTCTGAACCAGCGTTCTTACGCAGATCGTTTGTTGAGATTGATTGAAAACTACAGCATCGACCTGACAAAGCTGTGGCCTTCTGGCGCCGACATTCCATCGGAGGTACGAGCGCTCATAAGAAGACGTAATGCATACATACACCAGGGCAAGATAGACGACCATGACTTGCATATTCTTGACCTCTATCGCGTACAGAACCTTGTTGAATTGTGGATCCTGAAATTACTTGACTACCCTGACACAGCGATCAACTATCTTGCCGTTAACGTGCCCATCCCGCTCAATCGACAGTAGTTGGCTCCGCTCCGTGGACAAGCGAAGGCAACTAGCCTAACATGGGCAGCAGGCCAACCCCTGTTAAGGAGGTGACATGACCGCCTTTCACATCATGGCCATACCCCACGAGGACACCCTGACCGGGCGGGAGGAGGTGGGGAAGGTTGGGCAGCAGGGGAGGTTGTTGTAGAAACAGCACATCGATCATATCCGTGACAGTCTGTCTAATCAGCGTTGGCTGCTTGCGGTAGCGAAGCCAAACAGTCCAATCCAGAGGTTAATAACATGCGAGCAGATTTAGTGGCTTACGACAAAGATGGTCAGCTAGTTGTCGTTGTCGAAGTTAAGAACAAGACGGGTACATCAAGGCAATGGGCCGTCCAAATGCGCCGGAACATCTATGCGCATGGTTTCTGGCCCAAGACGCGCTATTTCCTGTTAGTTCTGCCTGACCGGTTTTACCTATGGAAGAATGCACCCAATACACCAGAAGTTGTAGAGCCGGATTATGAACTAGACGCACTGGTGTTACTAAAGCCTTACTACGAACGGTCAGGACTGTCTCCAGAAGACTTGAGCGGTGCTGGATTTGAGTTGTTGGTTGCTTCGTGGCTTAGTGAACTAATGCAGACAGGTGTCGCCCTGAGTGCTGACCAGCAAAGTTGGCTGGTAGACTCAGGGTTGCTTGAAGCAATCAGCGGGGGCCGGTTGATCTCTGAGGCAGAAATATGATCGTTTATGTGGAGTCAAATTTCGTCTTGGAGCTTGCTTTGGAGCAAGAGCAATGCCAAAGCTGTGGTGATATTTTGGTGATTTGCGAGTCAGGCGATGCACGCCTTGTGATACCAGCTTTCTCCATAGCTGAACCTTACGAAACACTTGGACGGCGTGCGCGTGAGAGGGTCCAACTTAAGACATCACTCGCAAACGAACTCAAGTTGCTCTCAAGGTCACAGTCCTATCAAAAGGAAATAAGCGCACTACAAGATGTAACCACTCTCCTCGTCAAGAGCGGTGAAGAGGAGAATCGAAGGCTTCACCAAGTGCTAGACAGAATACTCAACGTAGCCGAACTCATCCCATTGGAACGGGGGATTCTTACAGAGGCGCTCAAACTCCAATCACGCTTTGACCTCAATCCACCTGATTCTATTGTGTACGCATCTGTGCTTCATCATTTGGCTAAAGCAACTGCTGGCAACAAGTGTTTCCTTAACCGGAACTCGAGAGACTTTGACGACCCAGACATTGAGGCACAGTTAAGCACCTATGGCTGCAAAATGCTCTTTAGATTTGACAGCGGCCTTGATTACATCCAAAGTCAAATACGCCCAAGAACCAACCTATGAGGGGAGTGCCATGACAGCATTTCATACCATCGCCGTACCCCACGAGGACATCTTGGCCGGCCGGCTGACGCTCGACGTCTTTGCTGCCGACCTGTGGGAGGTCTATAAGCGCCGCGCGCCGGACGAGTACAAGGACGCCGCGCGCTTCTTCCAGAAAACCTACCTCACCGAGGGGCTGGAAAACCTCCTGGCCGTGGTCGAAAAGCGGCTGCAGGGCGCGGGCGGCGACCCGGTCATCCAGATTCAGACCCCCTTTGGCGGCGGCAAGACCCACTCGCTCATTGCGATGTACCATAAGGCCGCCGGGTGGGGCGCGCAGCGGACCGTCGTCGTCGGCACGCCGCTGGCCGCCGAAGAGACGCTATGGGGCCTGCTGGCCGAGCAACTCACTGGCAGCCGGGTTGGCTTCGATGGGCAGGCCGCGCCGGGGCGCGAAAGACTGCGCGACCTGCTGGCGGCGCACCAGCCGGTCCTGATCCTGATGGACGAGGTGCTGGAGTACGCCACCAAAGCCACCACCGTCCGCGTCGGCGCAAGCACGCTGGCCGCGCAGACCGTGGCCTTCCTGCAAGAACTGACCGAGGCCGCGGCCACGCTCGACCGTACCTGCCTGGTGGTCACGCTGCCCTCCAGCCTCCTGGAGCACTATGACGAGGGGGCCGAAAAACTGTTTCGCCAACTGCAAAAGGTGGCCGGGCGGGTGGAAAAGATCTACACCCCCGTGCAGGAGCACGAAATCACCCACGTCATCCGCCGCCGCCTCTTTTCCACGCTCGACGAAAGCCGCCTGCACCAGGTCGTGGCAGACTTGCTGGACTATGCCGTGCGCGAGTCGCTCCTGCCGCCGGGGATGGAGCCGTCGGAGTACCGGCAGCGCTGCGAGACGTCGTACCCCTTCCTGCCGGAAGTGGTGGACGTGCTCTACCAGCGTTGGGGCAGCTTCACCAGTTTCCAACGCACGCGCGGCGTCCTGCGGCTCCTCTCGCTGGTCGTCCATGCGCTCAAAGAGAGCCAGATGCCCTATATCACACTGGCTGACTTTGACCTGGCGAATCAGGAGATCCGCCGCGAACTGCTCAAGCACATCGGCGCAGAGTACGACAGCGTCATCGCCGCCGATGTCACCGGGCGGGAGGCCGGTGCGCGCAAGGTGGACGGTGAACTCGGCGCGGCCTACCAGGGCCTGCGCCTGGGGACGCGGGTGGCGACCACGATCTTTATGTACTCCTTCTCCGGCGGCATCGAGCGCGGGGCCACGCCGGGCGAGATCAAGCGCAGTGCCACGACCACCGGCAATCCTGCCAGCGTCGTCGCCGAAGCCGGGGAGCTCCTCAAGGGGCGCCTGTTCTACCTCCAGTGGGAAAGCGGCAAGGCCTACTTTGCCAACCAGCCTAACCTCAACCGCATCCTGCTCACCAGGATGGAGAGCGTCGAGCGCGCCGAGATCGTCGCCGACGAAGAAGAGTTGCTCAAAACGCGCATCGGCGGACACCGGCTCAAGGTTTATCTGTGGGAAGGGGACGAGGCCCGCATCCCTGAAATCCCCGAGACCCCCGACCTCAAACTGGTGGCACTGCGCGAGCGCGACGACGGGCTGATGGCGGCGATCTTGAAACAGAAAGGCACAACGCCGCGCGTCCACTGTAACACGATCTTTTTCCTGGCAGCGTTGGAGAGCGAGCGGACGGCCTTCGAAGCGTTGCTCCGGCGGCGGCTGGCCTACGAGCGCGTCGAGGGCGACAAGGCGCTGCGCCTGACCCCGGAACAGCAGAAGGAGGTCAAAGACGGGCTCAAGCGAGCCCGGGGCGACCTGGCCGAGGGGGTGCGGCGGCTCTACCGGCAATTGTTCATCCCCGCCCGCGAGGGCGTCAAGGAACTCGACCTGGGCATCCCGACCTACGGCGAGCAGCGTGCCATAGACGAGGAAGTGTACGACAAACTGCGCCTGGACGGAGAAATCCTGGAGCGCATCGTCCCGTTGGTCATTAAAGAGCGCTACCTGCGCGAGCGCGAGTGGGTGGCCACTGAGCAACTGGCCCAGGCGGGCTTGCGCACGCCGGGCGAGACGCGCGTCGTCAGCCGCGAAGCGTGGGAAGCGGGCATCGCCGAGGGGGTAGATAAAGGGCTCTTTGGCCTGGGCGAGTTGGAGGGGGAGCGGGCCATCTGCCATTACTTCAGGACGCGGCCCTCGGTGGGGTTGGTGAGCGGCGAAGTGTTGATCCGGGCGGATCTGTGCCAGGCGCAGCAGGCAGCCGAAACGCGGGTGACACAGCCTGAACCGGGCACACCGGCTGGCCTACAGGTGTGTGAGGGTGCCGAGGCGGCAGGTGTCACGGTTGCCGGAGAGCCAGCCGCTGGCGCAGTCTGGACGGGAGGCATCGGGCGGCGGCGTGTCCATCTGCGGCTGACCGTGCCCAGGGGCAAGGTCTCCGGCCTGATGGGCGTGATGAACCTGCTTCAGCACAAATTCAACCGGCTGGAAATCACCCTGCTGGCCGACGAAGGCAGCATCTCCGAGCAGGAGTACGAGGACAAGATCCGCGAGGCGTTCCGGCAGTTGGGGATTGAGGTGGGGGAGGGGTGAGGCAGGTCATTTAGCAAGCTGAAAAAGGTGTCCCCACGCCCACGCGCGTGCCCAAGGTCCGCGCCAAGTGGGCCTGGGTAGCCGCGATGCCTATCTGTGCCAGTGCCATCTGCGCACAAGCGGGCAGACAGTATCCCAGTGCGATCTGCTGGACGTGAACGGGTAGCTCAAGCGGTGACATCAGCGGTCGCCAGTCGTTCGATCTTCTCCACGAGTGCCGCGCGCTCCTCATCTGTCAACGCTACGGCCCCCGTGCGCGCGTCTACGTCCACCGCAATCAAGACCGTTCCGTCGAAACTCCGGTAGGGTATACGCCAGTGCGGCTCGGGCGTGGGGAGCCACAGCGGGTCGCCGTTACTGAGTGCACAGCCGACCAGGTCACCGAATACCGCGCGGTCGGCGGCGCGGCGTGCTTCGGCGGCGGACAGCCACTGGTGTTCCCTCAGATTACGCATCGCGCATTGCACCTTCGCCTTACACATTGCGTGTTGCGTGTTGCGTGTTTCGTGTTCCGTCACGCAACGCGCAACACGTAGCACGCACCACGCTTTATCGCCCCTTCTCCTGCCGTTAGTATACTCGTATCCCCACTATGTGCAAGTCATTTCGCAAAGCGAGGGCCTTCTGTGACACCCGAAAACTGTGATATACCAGGCCGGGCACTGCGAGAGCGCCAGGCCGACCTGGCTGAAAAAGATGTCCGCCTCGTGTCAAACGAGGCGGACATTCACGCATAGACGGCGGGGACCAGGTGATCACGGTCCCGGCGGTGCGAACTCGATCGCGTTATTCCTCTGCCTGCGGCTCGACCTTCTCGACGACGACGGTGCAATGCGTGACCAGGGCCGCGATCGCGCCAATGGCGGCCAATTGCGGCGCCAGTACGGCGCCAACCACGCCCAGGGTGAGGGGGAACTCGACCAGGATCTTGCCCTCCTCGTTCTTGAGGACGACGCGACGAACGTTGCCCTCTTGCACCAGTTCTTTGATCTTGGCGACCAGCGTATCGCCGCTGACGTGGAATTCCTCGGTTCGAACGTGCTGCTCACTCACGGGTGTCCCTCCTTCGTGTAATCGCGATTGCTCTCTGCTGGTACTACGTTCTACACGCCGGATGGTTGCACGAGGCTATACCCACTCAGGCCAATCTCAGGCGCGGTTCTTTGGCTGGCCGCTGCCTGGGCCGCATGCCAAAGAAGAAGCGCACCACGTTGAAGGGCCTGACCAGCAGTTCGTACAAGGCCAGGATCAGGGGGAAGGAGATCACGGTGATGAGCTGACCCCGTTCTGATTTTAGATAGAGTAGCAGCGGCAGGGTAGGGATTAGCAGCCGCCCAGCGTTCTTTAGATGCCAACCTTCCGTATCGAAAAAGCGGGTGCAGTGGAAAACAAAGACAGCAGCGGCGGTCGGCATACGGGCGCAGCGGCTCGTCATTAAGAAGTAGGTCAGGTATGGTGGGACTCGCACCACCGTACCTCATGGAGAAGCCGAGCGCCTGCGCCTGGCGCGCAACCAACGGATGCCGGCCACTACCCCGCCGATGAGCAGCACGACGGAACCATACAGCGCCAGCAAGACGAGCTGGCCAGAAGTGTGTAGCCAGACTGCCAAAAGGTACCGGTTGTCCACGTTAAGGAATAGTGGGCTCCACGAAGGCTCGCACACGGAGATGTCGCGGACCAGGGCCAGCGGTTCTCCCGTTGCTGCGTCCAGGTACACGGCAGCCGCAACTCCGCTCATGCCTGTGTCATCTTCGCTGATCAGGTTGGTGCGTCGCCACGCCAGCCGCCGCTCCCCATCCGGGAACGTGGCCTGCACCAGGGTGGGGCCTTCGCCATAGAAGAGAAAGGGCTGCAGGGCCTGAACGCCACCATGCTCGTGGAGCACGTGCCAGGCGATGAGTGCAGCGCGGCCGGCCGGGAGCGTCCCTGGGGGGGCCTGGGGGACAGGTTGGGGGGGCGGATCGCCCGGCCTGGCTCCGGCCAGGTCATGATCACCCCAGCAGATTACGCCCATGGCCTGCAAGTCCCAGCGCGGGGCAGGGGTGCGCTGCAAATCCAACCGCACTATGCCCCACCAGGCCAGCAAAGCCACCGCCGGCAGGCTTAACAGAAGGATGAGCAGGCGCACGCATCTAGTCCGCAACACGGCTTAACCTCCGCGATTTCAGTTTCATCCCTACTCATACCGTAGTGCCTCTACAGGCCGCATGCGCGTGGCGCGCCAGGCCGGGTAAAGCCCGCCGAGCAGCCCGGCCACTGCCGCCACGACGATGGCCTGGGCGAACAACGGAGGCGAGTAGGATGGCTCTATCGCGCCGCCCCAGATGCCTGCCAGGCCGATCAGACTACCCAACCCCAGCCCCAGGGGAATGCCGCACACGCCGCCGACCACTCCCAGTACCAACGACTCTTTCAAGATCATG
>Ga0315274_10002813_pt1 | contig 25955 bp, 25 predicted proteins | sample YL17G02_20_MG_FD_203700 | JGI IMG/M metagenome (GOLD analysis project Ga0315274, IMG submission 203700) | Sediment microbial communities from Yellowstone Lake, YNP, Wyoming, USA - YL17G02_20 | ecosystem: Environmental > Aquatic > Freshwater > Lake > Sediment | place: USA: Wyoming | collected...
GATTCAACACCCTTGTTTCCACGGCGTAAAGACCTGCTAAGTCGTTACCTAAAAGGACGTTACAACCGGCAATGAGGTAAGTGCACTTGTGGATCCGCCCGAACCCGACTTGTCGGGGCTTTCTTGGCGGGCTGTAATTTCTCCTGCTGCCCAACCATTCTGAAGTGATAATCCGTGACTTCAAACAGCCTGACTTGCCGGCACCGCCGATAATCTTGAGACGCCGATTTCGCACCTCTTATGGCGGCTTGGGCTGCGTCTCGACCGCGACCGAAGCCACAGGTTGTATCCACCCACCCTATCGCTCATTGGCCAAAGGTTCATAGAATTCCGGCGGTTTCCGCCCCAGTGTGTTGGGTAACGCACCGAGTTTTTCGATGGTACATTCGATGCGGTCGCCCGGCTGGAGGAATCTGCCGGTCGCCATCGCAACGCCCGCCGGCGTGCCGGTAGCGATTACGTCGCCCGGCTCGAGCGTCATTATGCGGCTCAAAAACGATACAATATCTGCCACCGGGTAAATCATCTGCGAGGTGTTTGCCTTCTGGCGAATTTCGCTGTTGACAGTAAGTTCCATATCAAGATTCTGGACATCGCCAATTTCATCGGCGGTTAATAGATATGGCCCCATAGGCAAAAAGCCATCCGCCCATTTGCCGTTCAGCCAGTCGTAAAACTCGTCCCAGGGCCGCTTCGCTCTGCCTTTGGCAAAAGTCACGCTTCGAGCGGAGACGTCATTGGCGATAGTGTAGCCGGCCACATATTCAAGCGCATCATCGGGCTTTATGCACTTTGCTTTCTTGCCGATTATTACCGCAAGCTCAAGCTCATAATCTATTTGCTGGCTGTAGACCGGCCAGGGTATCTCTTGGCCTGGGCCGATTACCACGGTCGCCGGCATAAGAAAGGGCCTGGGCACGGTACTTTTGCGCGGTGAATCCGATAGGCCGAGCAAAAGCCCGGCCTCTTTTATGTGCTCGCTGTAGTTTCCTGCCAGGCCGATTATTTTGCTGGGGCGGGGAATCGGCGCCAGCAGCTTGACCGAGTCCAGCGGCGTCAAAATGTCGCTCGAATTGGCAAGGTCGGCCAGTTTGTCGAGGCACGCTGGGCCTCTTTGCAGGATTTCTTTTACGCTGCGAGGCGAGTTTGGACCTTGCCAGACCGACGGTATATCTATTATCCGCCCGTCAGCCAATATCCCGCACGAAATTGACCGATTTCTGGCATACGTAACCAACTTCATTTGTCTACCCTTACCGTTATCTGTCGATTCCTGGGGGCAATTGTAGCAGAAATAGCTTGAAATGGCAGTGGGAAAGCTCTTTAATGTGTTTAGTTCTGATGGATGTCAGCCGTCGCATCTGCGGTGATGGTAAACAAGATATTTGGCCCCCGGTTTTACCGGCGGTTTTAATCCGTCGCCCCGTTCGGCAGGCTCAGGGCAGGCGTGCCGGCGACGGCTAAACGGTATGTAGTGGGCTTTAGACGTCCACTTTGGAATTCAAGCAATGACCATAAAGGAAATTTGGACAAAAACAAGCGACTGGCTGAAGGCCCACAAGATTTCGCCCGTCACGGAGCCGCCGCCCGAGGTCGATGACGAGGGGTTCATCGCGCAGGATACCGACCCGGAACAATCGGCTATCCGGCAACCGACAGAGCAAGGCGATAAGATTGTGGTAAAAGCTGCCGAGCGAGCGGATAAAACCCAAACGCTGGAAAAACTGCAAGCTGGTTTCGATACGCTCATCGACAAGCTGCAGAGCATCAACGAGCATTTGAATCGCCAGGTTGCCCAGCAGGATGAATTGATGCGCCGAATTGAGCAGCTTCCGCAGTTGCTGGAGGGCTTTCCCGGATTGCTGGACAATCAAAAGCGGGTAATCGACCAGCTGCTGGAGCAGGTAAAATCAGCCGGCGCCAAAGACCAGCAGTTTATAGAGGCGGTGGAAAAAATTCCCGCTGAAACCGCCAAGCAGACCGATGCTCTGGTCGATATTGACCATCAGCTTGCCGCCGCCGCGGATATCGACGTGCAGATGGCTGAAAGCTTCAACAAGTTTAACGAGACCCTGGACAAGCTGAATCAGAACACTGTGGGCCAGACCGATAGTATCGCGCAGATGAGCAGAACCTTTGCCGCCGGCGATAGATACCTCAAATATATTGTCTCCAGGCAGAATAAGCGGTTTATGTGGGTGTTCATCGCGGCTGTAAGTGTGTGCGCGGCGATGGTTCTGATCCTTACGAGCATAATCATTTACCTTCGGCACTAAATTTTTTATTTTTGCTTGTTTGTTGCCAGCTTGGCTGATAAATTTAATATTGTTCTTTGGAAAGTGAATAGCCCGGCTGCAGGTCCTAAAGATTTTTGCTTTGGGATAGCTAAAAGGGAACACGGTTAAAAGCCGTGACGGTCGCGCCGCTGTGGGCGTCTGATTCGGTACGAGCCGAAAATCCGAGAGACGGTTGTCCACTGCCGCGCACTAATTTTCGATAAAGGACCCTGAATGAGAATATTTCTTGGCGGGTCAAAATTGGTGCGGGGTGGGAAGGAGTCTCGCGGTAAGACGCAAGTCAGAAAACCTGCCTGCTGCCGGTTACACACTTATTGTGTTCTCGCGATCCGGAACGCAGGTGTGAACCTGTGAGCTGATATTGGTTGACTATCGCTCGGTTTGGACTTGATGGGGAGAGCCGCCGTTCCTATCGCGGGACGGCGGTTTTTTTATTGTCTCCTGGAGGCCTCGCGATGAGGGCCGCAGTGTGAAAGGAGGTAGACTGATGAGGTTCACAGGTTTGCTGGGTCTGCTGGTTGCGGTGACAATGCTGAATTTCGCAAAAGCCGACATAGTAACTCTTGAAGAATTGATTTTGCCCCCCGCATCCTACTGGAACGGCTCAGATGGCTCGGGCGGCTTTGCCAGCGGCAGCGTTCACTTCAGAAACAACTACAACACAGACTGGGAGTTTTGGGATGGTTTTTCTTACTCGAATCTTACCGACGGCACGACAAGCGGCATGACCGGCCAGTATAGCGCTATCGCCGGCAGCGGCCAGGCTGGTTCCGCCAAATACGCCATCGCTTATCTCGGCTGGACCGAGCCGCCCACGATTACTCTGGACACGCCCGGCATTGTCAGAGGTTTGTACGTGACGAATAACAACACCGCCTACTTCTCAATGCTCAACGGCGACGCCTATGCCAAAAAATTCGGCGGCGATAATGGCAGCGACCCTGACTGGTTCCTGCTGACTATCACCGGCAAAGATGACAGTGGCGGCGTCACTGGAACGGTAGCGTTTTATCTGGCGGACTTCCGCTTCAACGATAACTCTGCCGATTACATCCTCAAGACCTGGCAATTTGTTGACTTGACCTCGCTGGGGACAGTAAAGAGCCTGGCGTTTTCCTTGAGCTCCAGTGACGCTGGCGCGTTCGGCATGAACACGCCGGCATACTTTGCAATTGATACCGTTGTCACCGGCCTTCCTTTTGCAGACGGCAGATGCTACACCGAGGCGGGTGCAAACGGATACGTCGGGCTTGACGGGCGTCACGCTGATCCTGCCGACGAGGATGCCGTCATAAACCCGATATTTCGGGCCTGGGCTGCCTCCGTGGCCGGCTACATACCTGCGGCGGCGGTAGACCCTCTATGGTCCGACCCGAATAAGGCCTTAGGCCCGGTGACAGGCAATAATCTCGACATTGTCAGCCTGGGCGATTTGAAAAGGAGCCAGATCGATAGCAATCAGCCGCCCGGGCAGATAACTCTGGCATTCGGCGAAACGATTCACAACGGTAACGGTTACGATTTTGCTATCTTTGAGAACGGCCTGATTTCGCAGATGAATACCTCCGGCGGGTCTGTCGCGGGGCAAATGTTTGCTGAATTAGGATACGTGGAAGTCTCGTCTAACGGGCAGGATTTTGCCAGATTCCCCGCCGTGTCACTGACCCCGGGGCTCGTGGGTGCGTATGGGACTATCCAGATCAGCAACATCTATAATCTTGCCGGCAAGCACCCAAACGCCAATGGCATCTGCACCGGCACGCCCTTTGATCTGGAGGAAATCGCCGACGACGCGAAGGTTATCTCAGGCGCTGTTGATATCAACGACATAAAGTATGTGCGGATAGTAGATATTCCAGGCAGCGGCGATTTCCGAGACGAAGCCGGCAGACATATTGATCCGAGCACCCTGCCCTTTTGGGCCCACTATGTGAGCAGCCATCCTATTTACGACGCCTGGGTGACATTTGGCTCAGGCGGTTTTGATCTTGAGGCGATCGGCGTTCTGAATGAGCAGAAATATTCTGCGGATATCAATCTGGACGGCGTGGTTGATGTGTCTGATTTTGCCCTTCTGGCTTCAGCCTGGCGGGGCCATTTCGGCCAGGCCAACTGGATAGCCCGATGCGACCTGGCACAGCCGAAAAATTATGTCGTGGATACCGACGATTTTGCCGTATTTGCCGACCAATGGCTCAAGGCTGAACAGTGGCGGGCGCAAAAGTGAAACAGAAAGCCTTTAGTCTGGTTGAGTTACTGGTAGTGATTTCGGTCATTGGTTTGCTGCTGGCCGTAATGCTGCCGGCTTTGGCATCAGCAAGAGCCGGCGCACGCGGCATGGTCTGCAAGTCTAATCTTCGCCAGCTATGTCTTGCGAACGCCGGCTATGCGGTCGAAAACGACGGCTGTTATGTGCCTGCGGCGGCGGATATTACTTCGCAATGGGGCGGCAAATACCGCTGGCACGGTGTCCGCGAAAATCCCGATGAGCCTTTTGATCCCGCCAAAGGCCCGCTGGCGGCGTATCTATCTGACGGAAAAATCAAGCAATGTCCCCAGAAGGTGAATTTTGTAAAGGGACAGGATTGGAATACGAACTTCGAGCAAGGCTGCGGCGGATACGGATACAATCGCATATATTTAGGCTCGCGCGAGTGGCAAGGACGCCAGTTCAAGACACTGCAAGAGATGCAGCAGGCCGGCTGGGAAACAACCAAGACAACGGAAGTCCGCAACTCAGGCCAGACTCTGATGTTTGCTGACACGGCGATGTCCAACCGCAAGGACTATCTGATAGAGTATTCGTTTGCCGAGCCTCCGTTCGGTGTTTGCAACGGCCGGATGGTAACCGGCAGTTATATGTCACCATCTATTCATTTCCGCCACGATAGGCGGGCCAATATTTGCTGGGCGGACGGCCATACCGATTCTCGCCCGATGGCGGATTACAAGAAGGATAATGTCTACGGCATAGATTCCGCCCGGATGAATTTGGGCTGGTTCGAGCCGGTCGATAACACACTCTTTGATCTGGAATAAGAACCGTAAAACGCAAAGCCAAAAACCTAAGACTGTGGAATTTGTAATTCAAATCCAGCCTTCGCAGCTCGCTACGCCGGCCGCGGGGCAGCCGCTTCGGCGGAGCAGGCGGTTCTTAGCTTTTCGCTTTATGTTTTTAATTACTTCCGCCCGCGTGGTGCTCAAGGGACGACCGGCAAGATGATGTGGGAGGCACGCTCCTTATCGTGGTAGATGGTTTGCGTTGCCTTGACCATTTTTGTGCCGGCGCCAGAGGGCTCATCCGTATTGAGGTTCCGGTCGAAACGCGGGAAATTGCTGCTGGATATTTCGACTCGTATCTTATGGCCGGACAGGAAAACATTGCTGGTCACCCACAAGTCGACCTCATAGCGATATATTTTGCCGGGCTCAATCAAGGTCGGCTTCCGGCCTGAGTCTCGGTAGCGCGCACGTAGGATGCCATCGCAAAGATTAAAAGCACGCCCGTCCGGGTGGACATCCACGAGCTTGGCGGTCCAATCCGTATCCGGCGCTGAGCTGGCGGCATAGAGAATGACTTTCACCGGCCCGGTAACTTCCATCTCCGTTTCCAGTCCGTTACTGGTGAAAATGAGCACATCATTGCGGGTTTCGGCCTTGGTCTGGTCATAAGGCCCGGCAGGGCAGCCCATCAAATTACATCCGCCCAGTGTCGGCACAGGATCATTCGGGTCGTAGACGAACTTATCCGCAGGCTCATCGCCGGGCTTGGTTGTGCTGAGTTTCCCGTCGCCATCAAGCGTGTTTGCGGACCCGCTACTGTGGAAATAGTACGGCGTATATTGTGTTCGCTTTAAGGGCCATTCCTGCTCATCCCGCCACTGGTTGCGGCCCATCACAAAGATGCGAAAAGGCGGCCACTTATCGGCGCCGGCATTTTCGCCCTTCAACCAGTGATCAAACCATTTTGTCTGAATGTCACGCACATTGATGACGGAATCCTTGCCAAAATCGAGAGCTCCCACTTTACCATTCTGACTTATCCCGTGCGCCCACGGCCCCATCAGTAAATGCTGGTGCTCTCGGGCGTGTAGCGACCGCGACGTTGTGCCGACCGCATTTATGTGGTCAAACACGCTCTTGGCGAAGATATCGTACCAGCCGCCCACCGCATAGATCGGCGCCGTAATATCCTGCCGGCGGCCGCGCAGGCCGCGCTGCGCCCAGTAATCGTCATACTGCGGATGGGCAACCCAATCACGCAGGTACTGGACCTTACGCCCGATGGCACGATCCCATTCGCACAGCGGCAGAGTTCGATAGGCCCTGATCCAATCCTGCTCGCGCCAGCCGACCAGGGCAGCTAGCTCTTCAGGCCGAAGCGCCGTCAGGCTGCCCCAGCCCATCATCAGAGCGAGATTCAACGCCCCATCGGTGTACACACCGTCAGGATAGGGGTCAACAAGGGGAACTACGGTGAACATTGCCTTTAGATTTTCGCCGGCGTTCGGAGCGGAAATCCATTGCGTAAAGCCCACGTATGAGCCGCCGCTGGTCCCGATGCTGCCGTTGCACCAGGGCTGCTTGAGTATCCACTGATGCGTATCCCGGCCGTCACTTCCTTCATTTGCAAATGGTTCCCACTGGCCCTGGGAAGCGCCTTTGCCACGGCAGTCCTGGCTGACAAAGACGTAGCCGCGAGCTGCATAGAAATGCCCGTCGCCGAATTTTTCGTCGCCCTTGCCGTATGGAGACCGCATGAGTATGACCGGAAACTTACCCTCAGCTTCGGGCAGGAAAATATTGGCTGAAAGTTCAGTCCCATCTCGCATGGGAACTTTTACATCCGTGCTGACCTCAATTTCATAGGTCTTCTCGGTCGCACGAATTCCACGAGGTGATATTAGAACCAGCCCCAGGATAAATAAAAAGACACTACGAGATACCTGTTTGCTCATGCGTGTTTCCTTTCAAGTTCTGCTACCGGCCTTTCATCGCAGCGTCAAGCGTCTCTATTTTATCATAGTCGCATTGTTACGCCCAAAGCCAAATAGAAATCCAGATGTATATTTTCCGGCAAGCCTCATATAATACATGCGTGGATACGACGAGATTGAGAGAGGTTTTCACGTTTTTCGTGCAGGGTTTGAACCATCTCCTTTGGCCTGCGGTCTGTATCAACTGCCGCCAGAGTATTTGTGAAACCGACAAAGACCTGTGCCCAAAATGTTGGGCCGAGATCCAATCTTGCACAAAGGCCGATTACTACTGTCCTCGCTGTGGGAAAGATGCCACCAGGTACGGTATGGTTGAGGGCGTTTGTCCCGATTGCCAGGGCAGAGAATTTAATTTCGATCAAATTGCCCGAAGCGGCGTTTACGATCAAGCTCTAAGAACAATAATACTGTCGTTCAAGAAAGGCCGAACGGAGCTGGATTCAACGCTGGGATCTTTGGCCGATTCCGTTCTACAAGGGGCGGACTTTTACAGCGATATAGAATTCTTTGTGCCCGTTCCGCTGCACTGGTCGAGGCGGCTGGTTCGCGGCTACAATCAATCTTGGGTTTTAGCTAAGCGATTGAAGCATCCGACGGCAAAAATCAGCACCGACCTTGTTCGCATTCGCCGGACCAGGTCGCAGCCGACAATGGCCAGTCCCGCCGCGCGTGCTAAAAATGTCGCCGGTGCTTTTGCCGTTCGCAGGGGACACGATTTTGCCGGGCGTCAAATTTGTCTCGTGGACGACATCAAAACGACCGGCGCAACGTTAAATGAATGCGCAAAAACGCTAAAGGAAGCGGGCGCTTTGAAGGTTTTTGCGCTGGTTTCGGCAGTCGCGGGTCAGAAACCGTGAAACCGTTTAGCCGTTGCCGCTGCGGCGACGCTTTATCTGAAGGTCGCCGTGCCGGTCACTGCTAAGTATTATAGGGGTTGGTGATAGTTATTATAGCCCTTCTGGCGTAGACTGGTTTTGGAATTGGCTTGGATTTGGGGTCAGCGAACCGAAAACTTGCTCAACAATCAGTTGGGCTATCGGCATTTCCGGGTGGAGTGCGAATTTAGTGGGACCGAGGTTAATTATCTCCAAGGTAAGCGGTCCTTCCCAGCCCGGATGGACAGTGGGTGCAGTAAAATGCACAAGTACTCCGCATCGAGCGCGGCTGCTTTTGCCTTCAATTCGGGCAGCTAAATATGGTAGGCCTTTCGTGATTGGCAATCCAATTCTTTCGAGCGTTCTACCGAGTATGAACTGGTTCGGTTTCAGATGGAAAGGCTGATTCTCTCTCAGCGTGAACTTCTCGGAGTGCTTAGAAATCAATTCCGCCAAACTCCCACTCTCCATCAGGTCGTAGACAAATGGGCCGCCTTTGGGGACCGTGATTTCCTTGTGAAGCCTTAAGTCAACTGAGTGTGTATCATATGGACAGTACTTACCCAATTCTGGTTTAGTAGGCTGAGGTTGTGGCTCGATTACAAGCCTTCCCTCATCTAACGCTTTCTGGATTTCAACGTTTGATAATATCACTAAACCTTCTCTTTGACCATATCTGCCTTAACAGTTATTATCTGGCCATTCTCAAACGTCGAACGGGGGAGTGCTACAAGCGACAGGTTACCTTGCTTGTCTAAATGCACGACTTGAATAAAGCCCTTTATTGGATTATCGAATGTAGGTTCCCCATTAAACTTTAAATCATCCTTGTCAGCAAATAGCGAGAACCCTGTGCCATCAAACAAACTGCCTTCAACAGCGAACTCTCCTGTAAACTGCCCTGGGGATATTGTGCAATCGAGCCATTTCTTCATAATCCGCCATCTCCTTACTTCGTTTATTATACCCTTGTATATTCTCTTCTAATGCTCCTGTGATTTTGTTCGGTTAAATTATAGTACACAAAGCTTATCGAGCGAACAAGGTAAAAAAATTTTGAAATTTCTATTTTGTTAAGACCCATTAAAGAAAGCCCGGAAAATATACTCAACCACTTTCCATATATATTTCCGCAGTTTTGCGAGCGTTCATGCAATGAAAGGTTAATTTCTTTTAATGGTTATAGTTTTTCGTATTTTATTATGGCGCGGTAGAGGCCATTGATGCGTTTGCCGTCAACAATTGTGGGGGAATATTTATCATTTCTCGGCTGCAGCCGCACTTTGTTGTCCACCTCGAAAAAAACGCGCTTAAAAGTCGTTTCGTGCGGCATCGCAAAACGGACAAAACAATCGTCCCCGTTATGCACTTCCGCGACGGGCGAGAATATCACGATGTCACCCTGGCGGAACTTGGGCTCCATCGAATCGCCCACTACCCGCACGGCAAAGGCATTGGGGTCGTGCAAATCCGGGCAGCGAACATAATCATCCGCCACGCCCACAGGGTAATGCAGGTCGTCAAAATCGGTTGGATAACCCGCTGCAACCTTGTTTATAACGGGCACCAGCCGTCCGGCAGCTAAAGCCCCCTCAGCTTGCTCAATATCGAGATTGCTCTCGGCCAGCAGATCGCTCAGCCGGCCGGCATCGGCTTTCTTATCAATGAGATTCTTGACAAACTGCCGCCATTTCTGCTTCTCAGCTTCTGCCAACTCGTATTCCTGGCGAATATCAGTCGGCATCCGTTCCAGATGAGCGATGTGCAGCAAAAGCCCCGGCTCAAAGTCAAGTATTTTTTCGAGCTTTGCCAGAAGCTTGTCGCCGGGCGGATTTTTCACCTTGCCGGTCTCGATGGTGGATAGATACGGCTTGGAAAAACCCACCCGGTGGCTGACGTCATCCAGCGTCAGACTCAATTCTGCTCGCTTTTGTCTTATTATTTGTCCCAGCGACATACGCAACTCTCAGGATTTGCCAGGCCCGCTAAGTGACTTCAACAAGCTGATAGTCGGCGTTTCCCAGGCCGATGCGCTCGGCGTGCTCGATCTGGTAGCGAGGGCTAAGTTTATCATTACGCAATAACTCCGGCAGTTTTCGACCGGCTTTTGCTTCAACCAAATCCAACGCCGCCTTATCAACGGCCACCGGGTCGGTCGAAGCGGCTATGCCGACATCCTTGACTATTTTACGCATATTCGGCCTATCCATACAGTCGCAATCTGCAGTAACCGACATTATATAGTTGAAAAAGGCGGCCCGGTTCTCTTTGCCCTTTAGCGTGCCCAGGGCATATTCGGCGATGCCTTTCTGAAGCATTTCGCACTCCTGGCCCCAATTACATTCTACCGCCCCGAATCGGCAGACCGCCAGGCATTCTGCGCAGCTAATACATTTGTCCCGGTCGATGTGCGCTTTCACATCGCCCAGGGTGATAGCATCAGCCGGACAGTGCTCAAGACATTCGCCGCAGCGTCTGCAGTCGTCTCCTATGCTGAGTGTCAGAGCCGCGTGCTGTTTCATCTTTCCTTTTTTGCTTGCACAGCCCATGCCCAGCGTTTTCAGCGTGGCTCCAAGACAGGCGGCGCAGTGGCCGGTAACGTGAGCGACGGAAAGAATTGACTGGCACCGGGCGATATCAGAGGCGATAAAAACTTCTTTATTGACCTGGCCGTTGATTTGCACGGGCGTTTGCGATGTCCCGAACAATCCGCCGCTTACAATGAACGGTACGCCCAGCCCGTCCAGACCGAAGCCGTGCTCAGCCGCCAAGATACTATGGTCGATGGCATTGTGTCTTGCGCCCGTGTACAAAGTGCAGGTGTCGGTTAAAAACGGCTTTGTCTTCAGGGCCAATAGTTCCTCCGCCAGGGCCTTGATGTAGGGGGCCTTTACATAAGTATTGTTACCTTTTTCGCCGATATGAATCTTGACCGCCGTGAAGTCGTTTTTCTTAAAGCAGCTCGAAAATCCGCCCGCTTTGAACAGCTTGCGGGTCTTTTCGGAGATTACTTTTTCGCCATCGCTTTCCGCGGCCTTGATAAAATACACTTTCGAGCTCATAGAAACCGTCGCCTGCAACCAAAAAGCTCTGCCCACCTTTGTGGGACTATTCAGCCTGACCAGCGGCGCGGCCATTATACCGCTTTCGCAGTCCATTTCAAGCATCCGAGATAGTGGTGTTCAAATAAGTGCATGCCCGAATGCAGACCCACCCTTTTAAATAAAGCAAGCGGGGCCCACACCAGCTAATCGGTACGGGCCCCGCAATAGCTCAAGTCCCCGCGACTTGACTACTCTGACACTAACCTACGGCAGCGGCCACAGTAGCTCACTAAACCACGGGTCCTCCGAAGTGCCAGAGTCTTCAAAATAAAGTAGCATGTCTCCGAGCCACATATCCTCGAACCCGCCAGAGCCTTCAAAATCCGGCAGCCCGCCAGGCCAAGGATCATCCCACACGCCGGGGTCCTCAAAATCTGATGGTTCATCAAGCCAAAAGTCCCACTGGCCTGTTGGGTTATCTGCTATTGGCTTGTTGTTTCCCGGAGCCGAGCCGCAATACCAGACGGCATCTTGCTTCTCGAATCCGATAGTCGCTTCACCAACTACCGGCGGTGCTCCTCCAAGTTGCAGGCTAACCGCAGCTTCACGGGGCAGAGTACCAGGTCCTACCCCTGGCAAAGATAAATCGCCTTTGATAGAGAACGAGTTCGCCAAGTACGACCAGCTAATATCGAACTTGGTTATATTTATCCCTTGACCTGAACCACCATTAAAACCACCTTCCATATACGCCCATGCCTGGCCCAAGTCCATAAAAGCTACCTCGTCGGTTCCTACCGCCCCGGCAATTTGAATGCCCAGAACTGCTGACCTATCCAAGTCTGCTTTTGGATATCCTTCCGGCAACTGGAAATTCCCCGAGATGGCAAAAGTGCCCGTAGCCCACCCGATCTCTGCCTTTTCGATCAGGAACGACTTCATAGGCAGGGTAGGGTTAATATGGGTCCCAGGTTCTCCTGTGGGATCATCGGGGTCTCCACCTATCACCGTCGTCGGAGGAGTCTGATCGCTGTCAATCGTACAATAGTTGTAGATCGTGCTGGCCGGAGTCGCGTTTTTGTTTACTTTAACCACTAACTCAATAAGCGGTCCTTCTCCTCCAGCCGCAATTGTGCCGATATGCCAAGTCACCGTGTGTGTGCCAGGGTCATATACAGAGGCTGGCTGGGGAACACCATCTATTGCCGATGATACGTAATCAAGTTCTGGCGGCAAGGTGTCAACCACAGTTGCATTTGTCACATCGAAAGCATTTTCCTTATTGTCACAGGTAATTTCGTAGGTGAAAGTTTGGCCTATGTAGACTCCCTGACCTACGATAACATCATTCTTAGCAAGATTAAGCGGGTTATAGCTAACATTTGCGATACATATTCCTGCTGGATTTCCAATGTGACCCGTGTCCTGAATCTTTGTGAAAGGAGTGACGCTGCAATCCCAGACGCTTAGATTACCCGGCTCACCCGAATAGGCTCCACCGGTTACATAAACCAAACCAGTGATTTCGTCTACGGCAACGCCCACACCGGCGTATCCCATGTCAACAGTCGTTTCTACCTTTGTGCTGACATCGTATTTGCTCAGCAAATTGGACCCGGTTCCACCTGGTGTCGATGCTCCATATCTTATGGAAACTGTGTAGACAAGGTTTCGTATTCTGTCGACTGCAACGTCAACAGGCTTATGGCTCGGACTAAAACGCATAGCCGGGATTTCAGCGATGTCGTTCCACGTAGCTACATCGACATCGTATGCCCGAACTGTGCCAGACCCAGTATCTGCAACCCAAAGGATGTCGGTAAACTCATCGAGCGCCAGACCAAAAGCACCGATACAGTTCGGCAAAGTTATCGTCGCTAGGTGTACAAGCGTTAGACTTGCCGAATCCCATCGGTATATGTAAAGGTCAGGAGAACTTCTTTGCACCGTGTAGACTATATCGTCTGCATCGTCCACAGCAATTCCCGCAAGATTGCTCGGGCCGGACGAAACCCCAAGGTAGGTTAGCGTGACCGGATCAACAATCTCAACTCCGCCACTAAATTCACTTGTAATAAAAATGGTTTCCGAATCTTCATCGATTGCTATTCCTGCCGGATCAGTCGCATACATAAGGGTATAGGTCGCCTGTTTAATTACCGTACCATTGGGGTTTACGTTCCAGGCATCAAACTGAGACTGGTGGTGCTCCGAGCAAAGATAAAGAGATTTTGCTGCAGCACTTTGTGGAAAAACTGACATCAATATGGCCATCGCAAGGAACGGCAAAGAAAGACATGCACCAAACTGACCTTTTGTCCTTAACGTACCCATAGGTTTTCCTCCAAATTGATTGTTAACAATACGTTAGCAAAATCACAACACACACTCCTCTGTGCCGCGTTTGGCCAGGTGAAGAGGGCGAGGCCCTCAAGTGAATCTCACCGGATGATTAGCCTCCCAGATAGACCATCCTTTTCTGGCCTCTGCCGCCTCTCCTGGTCGTTAATTATCCACCTGAACCTGGGTCGCGGCTACGAACATACCGCTGGCAACACTTGCATTAGAGCCGGGCAGACCTTGTATCCTTGCATCTTGAGCAATATCAATAAGATGATCCTCATTCATCGACCCGCCCGGCGAACCTGCCGTCTGCAACCTATCACCAATGAACTGGTGCGAAGCTGTCGCGGCGCCAGCACCCTCACTCTTAGTGAGCCCTTGCGTCAAGTCTACCTCGATCCCTTGTCCTTGCGCTTTTGGGCCAGACCAGCCACCGACAAACTGAGATTGACCACCGATGACGCTTCCAGTCTGCGATACGCCCAACACGCTGCACAGGCCGACTGCACCTGCTCTCTGTGTTAAGATGGCGTTATCGTCCTGTATGGCCCAAAGACAACCAAGCCGGATTGTGGTTTGGCCGAGACTGACTACCGCTATCTTTGCGTCGCCGACCATACCAAGCCCTCCCACTAATGTCAGCAGGTTACCTGCCCCAATTCCATAAGCCTCATCCTGAATAATACCCTGAGCGTTAGCGGGGCAAGCGCCAAATGACAACAACACAAGAGCCGCTATGCAAAATACAAATCCTCGAAACATTTTTAGACCTCCTTATTCTTTTTACGTGTCTTGCCAATCCCTTTTCGACTGCCGGCTACACGTCAGCAGTCACGACACAACGGACGACCTCCTTGTTGCCGTTTACCTCCTTTCTGCCGTACAACGAGTCCCTGACAACCGCTTGTTTAAGGTCTCTTATATCCAGAAACTCTACATCATCCTTTACTTACCTTGCTGCCACACTTGTCGCTTTGACAAATAAAAAACCCGACAGAGCCTTAGTCTGCTCTCTCGGGTTCACTTTTCGTAAAGCAGAATCCGCCGCAAATTCAGAATTTTAGCTTGCGCAAAATCAGATCTTTATCGGCGCTTACTCTCTCTTTATTTGCGGAATGCCGTAATAGCCAAGCCGTCTAGATGTATATTCACTTGCACTGATTTCTAAGCCCTCCGGGCTCTCGTCTGCGGTCTAATCCCATCTCATCTGGCACTCTACCGGGCCGTTTGTATTTGTCAAGAAAAAATTATCGGACGTTTTTGGATTTCTCCCACAAGAAGTGCGCAAGCCAAGCTAAAGTGGGAACTTAGCACTATCAGAAATCTCGCATTCGGGAGAGACATTTTTGACAAAATACCGCTTAAGATATCAACCGATTTGGGTTTTACGCTTGAGAGATGGCCGATCGGGAAGTCCTCACATGGTCAGATGCTCGACCAGTATTTTCACGCCCAGGCCGATAAGAGCCAGGCCGCCGATCGCTTCTATTTTGCTTTCAAAGAAGTGCCCGGTTCTCTTGCCGATTGAAACGCCCAGCGCAGATAAGCTAAATGTTACTACGCCGATAATCGCTGCGGCTGCCGCTATCGGAATTTTCAAAAGCGGAAGTGTCACGCCAACCGTCAGGGCGTCAATACTGGTGGCAATAGATAAAACAAGCAGAACAAAGATGTTCGACAGGTCAAACTTTTGCCCGGCTGGTGCGAGCTTAAAGGATTCGTAAATCATTTTGCCGCCCACCGCAGCCAAAAGGGCAAACGCTACCCAGTGGTCGTAGCCTGCGATGTATCCTTTTACGGTAAGGCCGGCCAGAGCGCCTACAAGCGGCATAAAAGCCTGGAAGCCGCCGAAGAATACGGCCATTCGCAGTGTGTGTCTTACTTTTAACTGTTTGCACGCAGCCCCGCTGACAACGGAAACTGCGAAGGTATCTATTGATAGGCCGACCGCGATGATTATGATTGTGACTAAATCCATAATTGGTTACGGACAGTTTCCTCATCCAAAAACCCCGCAATAAACCCGTCCTGAGCAGGGTCGAAGGATTGCGGGGCTAAATATAAAGCCTGCGATTTCACCGCAAGTTCCCATCGTTAAGGTTTGCACGATTTGCAAGGCTTTTTGCCGGCTTGTATTGCTTCGTCCCGGCTGCCGTAACCCACCAGGTTGCCCGGCGAAATATTTTTTGCCCAGCGGCAATCGGGTTTGTGAAAGGCATTGGCATTCTTGGAAGCCACATACATTTGTCCCAGCGATGGGGCCTTGGCGGCAGATTCGCCTTTCGGCTGTTCGGCGCGGGCGGCACCGTCGGCGGGGACAGCCTGTTCACCAGGTGGATTGGCTGCAACGCAGGTTGCAATGAATGTATCGACCTGGCGAAGGACGACCTTAGCAAGCTGGCCAGACATATCGGCAAGTGAAGCAGCCACGGTGGCCGGCTCGGTTTTCCAGACATCCGCTCTAAATGTCACAGAGCGGTCATATTTATATGCTAAATTAACTGCCCTGGATACAAAGGTCTGTAGCCGGCAGACGTATTCTCCAGAATCAGCCAGCTTGAATGCCTCCAATTGAACCTTAAGCTGCGAAATCTCACCCAGGCGGTACACCACGCCTTCCTTGGGAGTGAATATGTTTAGCCCGGCTTTTTTCAGTCTATCTTCAACTTGGGCTTTTAGCCCTTCCGGGTCAAGAAAGCCTTTCTCAGGTACTCTATCGGGCGGCACAACAGTAACCGTTATTAGCTTGATCCCCACCAAACCTGGGTCAGGAGAAATACGCTCACGCTTCTCAGCAGGTGGGTGGTACTCTAATTGGGCCAGAGCAGAGACACTACAAATTGCCGTCGCGAGAGCCAAAATAAGATAACAGTTTCTGGTTTTCATAGATCACCCCTGTTTCCAGATTTCACCTTAGGTCATACCCAGAGCTTTGTTCACTGCGGCCTTCATTTTGGAAAGGCCGGTCTTTGCCACTTCCAGCGCGTCCTGCTGCCAGTAGGTAGGATTGAAAAGCTCCAGTGACAGGACCGCCCCGCTGCCGTTTGCGTGCAGGTCGCGCAGAATCTGCGTCAGCGGTGCGATACCGTCGCCCGGATACACTCGGTCGCGGTCGGTTATCTTATCGCGCGGCGGCTCAGCCGGATAATCGTTCAGATGAAAGACGTGAATCGCCTGGGCACTTAGAAGCTTTAAGCCGTTGAAGTCGGAGCCGCCCTTGTAGATGTGATAGACATCGGGCAGCAGACACGCCTTGGGATGGCCGCTTTCGATCGCCACAAACATCGCCTGGCCCAATCGGTGCAGATTCCTCGATGAGCCCCATATCTCCAGCTGCGGCACGATTCCAAGCTGGTCGCCGATTTCAAGCAGTGTGCGGTAGCGTTCGGCAGCTTTAGCCAGGTCCAGGCCGGGCTCCCGCGTCGCCCCGGCGGGCGGGGCGGCGATGCGCTTGCCGCCGATCTGCGCAAGCACGTCCATGTCACGCCTGACTTGCTCCAGGCCTTTAGCTCGCTCGGCATCGTCATCTATAATCCACTGGAAGAAAGAAATGGCGCTTTCGACCGTCAGTCCCAGGTCCTCGATGCGCTTGCGGATGTCTTTCAGACTGCCGCCGCGCTTAGCATAATCGTGGATTTTGTCGACCCACGGCTCAATACATTTATAGCCGGCCTTGGCAGCGATCTCGACCTCCTGGTCAAGACCGAGCTTCTGCCCGCGGATTGTGCTGGTGTTGAAGCAATAAATAAAGTCTGCTGTGCGTTTCATTTCGCCCCTGTTGACGTCGGCGGCCAGCAGGTTGCTGCCGGCAGCTGCAGCGCCTCCAACGGCGGCTGCGGCACCGAGTAACAATTCACGCCGAGATAAGTCATTTGTCATCACGGTTTTCTCCTTGCGTTGATAAAATCCACTTGAATTGATGACCCCCAGGGTAAACCCTTCGACTTCGCTCAGGACAGGCCTGGGGGCTAAACTAAGCTATCAATGCGAAGGCGTCGCTGGCCTGCATACCTTCTTTTATGCCGAGGGCTTTGGCCTTTGCGTTGGCCTTGGTAATCTTGCGGTTAGGGAAACGCTCCAGTGTGCCTATGGGATTATCCGGCGTGCTTTCGACAATCGCGGCGGCAACGCCATATCTCTGGCAGGCTTCCACGTCAATCGCCGGACAAGCAAGAAAGCCTTTGCCACCGGCTACTAACAGAATATTAAATCCGGCCCATTTGGTCTGCACTCCTTCAACCAGTCCGGCGGGCGTTTCATAAACTTTTGTATGTATATCCATATAGGTCCCTTAGTTTAGCCGGCGCCCTGCCGGCGACGGTAAAAACCCCACGTTAAACGTGGGGCTAAATAGGACATGTGTGAGTTCCAGGTGCCCCAGAATTGGTCACACCGGCTTGCCGAGCATCTGTTCGATTTCGGCTAAATTGGCATCGAGCAGCTCTTTGGTTTTCGCCTCAACGTTTAGCCGCAGCAGCGGCTCGGTATTACTCGGCCGACAATTAAACCACCACTCCTTAAATCCGACAGTAATGCCGTCCAGACGGTCGATTTGGCCCTGGCCGTATCTTTTGGCAAGCTCATCCATCTTGGCTTGCTTATCCTTTACCTCAAAGTTCTTTTCGCCGCTGCTATAGTATCTTCGCAACGGCTCGATCAGATCGCCGACCGGCGTTTTAGCCTCGCTAACGATATTCAGCACGTGCACCAGGGTGATAAGGCCCGAGTCGGTGCAGAAGTTGTCACGATAATAGAAGTGCCCCGAAAGTTCGCCGCCGAATATGGCGTGGGAGTCTCGCATCGCCTTTTTCATAAAGGCGTGCCCGACGCGTTCTCTGCGCGGGGTGCCTCCATATTTGATAATTTCTTCCGCCACCACCCGGCTGCTGCGTACATCATAAACAATTGTTGATTTCGGCTCTTTTTTTAGGAAATAAGGCACCATCATAGCGGTCACTAAATCGCTGCCGACAACCTGCCCTTTCTCGTCGATGAAGGCCATTCTGTCGGCGTCGCCGTCGAAGCAAACTCCGAAGTGGCACTGGTTTCTCTTTACGGAGGCTTTTACCTGAGCCAGATTTTTCTCTATCAGAGGGTCGGGCCGATGCTTGAATCTTCCGGCGTGCTCAAAGTTAAGCCGGACTATTTCTATCGACAAATCGCCAAAAACCGCCGGCAGCATTTTGCCGGCCATGCCGTTTGAGGCGTCAACGGCGATCTTCAATTTGTTAAGATTAGGGTTGAGGAACTTCAGCACGTGCTTTTTGTACTGCTCTGTCAAATCCAGTTTCTTGATGGCGCCGGTCGCTTTGCCCTTGGTGTGAACGAGGGCGGTGGCCAGATGCTTGATGTCTTTTAAGCCGGTATCTTCGCCGACAGGTTTAGCGCCCAGGCCGGATATCTTAAAGCCGTTGTATTTGGCCGGATTATGCGAAGCGGTAACCTGCACGCCGCCGCAGGCTCCAAGGTGATTGATCGCAAAATACATTTGCGGCGTATCGACCATTCCTATATCGATCACGCTGGCGCCGGTGGAGCGCATTCCCTCTATCAGCGCCTCCGCCAAAGCCGGACTGTGCTTTCTCATGTCGCGACCAACACAGAGCGAGTGACTATCGGCCAGGCCGCGTTCGTAGCCGCGAACTAGAGAAGGCAGGAACCGCGCGGTGGCGCAGCCTATCTTCCACGCATCTTCCTCGTTGACTTCGTCCGGATAGACGCCCCTTATGTCGTAAGCCTTAAAAATCGCCGGGTCCATCGGCTCGTTCCTCGTGCCTCGTCGCTCGTTGTTCGTTGTTCGTTGAACGGTGAACAAATAAGCATGAACAATGAACATCTAACTGGCTATTTTATGGCCCCCGCTGTGATTGTCAACAACGAAAGGCGGGCGATGGGATAGGGATAATTAGTGATGAAAAACCAAAATCCAAAATTAAGGCACGATTGCCGCGAGGCAGTAATTCTACAATTTTGATTTTGTCTGCCTGCTGTTTCGCATGACCGTGAACTACTTCGGTACGCATTTGAGTGCTGCGGAGTTACCGAACGGCAGCTATTTTCAGTGCCACTTCTGCAACTCGGCGGCCCAGGTTCTTGGCCGCAGCCATACCGAAATCGTCTTTGGTGACATCATCGCTGCCATCGTTCCATACGGCTGCGCCGATCCGGGCACCGGGTCTGGCGTCGCCGACGATGATCATCTCCTGGCAAAGCAGAGCGGCCTGAACCGACTGGATAGTGATTTCCTGGCCACCATTGCGGGCTGCACCTACCGCCAGGACGCCAGCTACCTTGTTGGCCAGTGCGAAGTTATTCTTGCGAAAGGCGATGCACCGGTCGAGAAACGCCTTGCACAGCGACGTCATGTTGCAGAAGTAGACCGGAGTGCCAATGATAATTCCGGCTACCTTCGGGTCGGACAGCTTTGGGATAAGTTCAGAGAAGTCGTCCTTCTGGCCGGGCGGCAGGTCAAGGCCGCCAGCCAGAGAGCCGTCAATCTTCATGCCCGCCAGCTCAATAAGTTCCACCTCGATTCTCGGATCGACCTGGGCGGCGGCGTCCAGGCAGACTTTCAGCGATGCCGCTGTCGTTTTACCCTTGCGGGGACTACAAGCGATGCCGACAATCCTGATGCGCTCTGATTTCTGACGCTCAGCAGCGTGGACGGCACCGGCCGCGGCGTCAATCGCCACTGCTGCTCCTACTGTACCCAAGAATTTTCTTCTGGTATATTTATCAGCCATTTTTTCTCCCTTACTTTCTCAGGCCTGGTAGATCAAATAGACTCCACCGAGCAAAACCAAAACGCCACAGACCTTTTTCAAAATAACTGCTCCCTTGGATTTCTCGGTCCAGTTCATATATCGCTGCACAAGCTCCGTGCAGGTTCCGGCAAAAATAATGACAGAGCAATGCCCGATGCCGTAAGCGAGCAGAAGGGACAGGCCGTAGAGTAAATTTGTCGCCGCCGTTTTGAATGTTACGGCCAGCATCGGAGCCATATAGGCAAACGTACAGGGTCCGAGGGCAATTCCGAACACAAGACCAAGGATAAACGCAGCCAGCGGGCCTTTGCGCTTCATACCAATCTGCCCAGGCCCACTAAAGGGTATCGGTATCACATCCAGAAGTATCAGGCCGACCACAAAAAAGATGACGGCGACAAAGTAATTTCCGTATTTCCCGACGTCGCCTAACATTCGCCCGGCTGCGGCGGTAACGGCGCCGATGCCGGCAATCGTTACTAATATGCCCACAGCAAACAGGCTGGATATATAAAAGGCCCGCCGAGTCGAGATTCGGCCCTGCTGGTCGATGAATCCGACTATCAAAGGAATACTCGCCAGGTGGCAGGGGCTAAGAAGTATGCTCAGGATACCCCAGACAAAGGCGGCGGTTATAGCTATTGCGGGCGTCCCCTCAACAGCATGTGTCAGCGTCGTAAAAAGTTTTTCCATCCGCTATTTGACACCCATTTCCGACAGTTTTGCCTCGATCTGTTCTTGTGGGAAAAAACCGACGTGGCGAAAGACCTCTTTGCCGGTTTTATCGAAAAATATCTGGACAGGAATAGACTGGATTCCGTACCGGCCTGCAAGAATTGGCTCCTGTCCCACATGAATAAAGAGGACATTAAGTTTTTCCTTGTATTTCTCTCGCAGTGTATCCAGTATCGGGGCCAGCATGTCACAAGGCACGCAGCCTGTTGAGCCAAAATCGACAAGGGACGGCATGCCACTTGCGCGTACTTTGTCAACCGGATTATCTTTTGCCAGGGCTGCTTGAACCTTTAGCCACGGAGCGGAAATTTCAATCTGCATTCTCTGGCCGAGGGTCTGGATGTATTTATTGATGAACTCCTGCTGTTTCTGCTGAAGCAGGAATTGCACGATTTGCGGCTTGACTTGCGCCAGTGAAGCACCGCCAAGGGTTTCTTTATTATTATTGTAGAAATAGAGGACTTCTGAATCGCCGACTTCTACGTTCTTGACTAAAGTGGGCAAATAGTCTTGGATAATTGTCTGGTCGTTCTTTTGCGGGATGTCCTTGTCGCTTTTGGCTGCGCCTGCTTTTGCCTCGGCCAGGAGCAGCTTGAACGTGGCAATTTGCTCCAGAAGAAAGAAGGCATTCTTCTCAAGCTTTGGCCGAACTTGCTCCTGTGCTTTAGCGATCTCTTCCCTGACCTGCTTATCGTGAATAAGAAGGTCTCCAGCCTTGAGCAATACTCCTTTTGGGAGGTCTGCGGTGATCGCGTAGGTCAAGGCCCCTATTGTCAAGCCCGGATACAGGTCATTGACTGTCTTGGGTTTTGGCAAAGATGAGCTGACCGTGCTGTTTTTTTCGGCCGCCTGGAGGGACACCACCAACACCAATAAAGAAAGATACGCGACTGTAAAAATGCCAAAGCGTTTCATCGTCATTTTCCTCATATTATGTTGTTATTTAGGTGAACATTCGCCAATCTTGCAGGCCTTTTGAATTTGTTCGGGCGACAGTTTCATCTTGTCGGCAAGGGCCTGATTGATACTTATCAGCCTGCCCGTCTCGTAAGGGTTCTGCTCGACCCATTTTTTGAGGTTCTCGGCATTGATAAAAAAGCCCTGGTGAAAGCAGCCGGCTGAGGCCCACGTGCCGTCCGACTTCTGGCGCTGCCCAAACCAGGCAACGGCTGTTGCCGGCTCGAGTGAAGTTACCTGGCCTCCAAAAGTCTTGACAATAATCTTTTCGCCCGTAAGGCGGTCCTTGTCGTGGACTTCTATGTCACTGCCGGTGCGAGCTGCTACACCCAACGCACAGTGAGAACAGCAGCCCCACGTGGATAGTCCGTCAGCTTTGACCACAGCCGCATCTTCCGCGTAGACTGCGCGGTCGCAGAAGCCGCAGCGCGTGGCTAATTCTTTTTCCTCCAGAATCTGCCAGCCGACGATGCTGCCGCCGCTGTTTTGCTGCTCAAGCGTGGCCTTTTCTTTGTCGGCGAAGGCCTTGATTGTGGGCCGCCCACTCCGACCGTCCAGCCCATATAAATACATCGCCTCCGCAGCGGCGACGGGTTCGCCGGTGACCCAATCTGCAACCGAGACCTTTTTGTCAAAATCGGTCTTGTCTTCGGTCAGGCACGAATACATTATGAAATAACAATGCGGACTGCACAGGCGCACCGGCCCTTTGTCTGTCTGAACCGTCACCATTGTTTTGCGGTTGATGTCACCGTCACACATATAGCAGATGTTTTCTTTGGGACGATTGTCGGGCTGGGCGGGCGTGAGCCGCTCGAAGGTAGGCGATTGCGTTTTTGAGCCTGAGAGATCCACGCCAAGCTCTTTCCATTTTTCCAGGATATCCTCTTTGGAGAAAAAGCCTTCGTGGCGGAACAGCTCCTTGCCCGAAGCGTCGTAAAAAATCTGTGTGGGCATAAACCTGATCTGATATGTCTGAGCCGCGTCAGGGAACTTATTTAAGTCGAGAAACTGCACCACTAATCTGTCAGCCAGCTCTTTTTTAAGTTCTTCGAGGATGGGAGCCATCAACTTGCAGGGAATACATGTGCTGGCGCCGATATCAATCAGCACTGGCAGACCCTTACCCACGAGCTGATCCGGCTGGTTTTTTGCAGGCACTTCCTGCCGGGCAACCTTACCGACAGAGGCTGCATCTCCCGTCGCTGCTGTTTTTTGGCCGGACTGATTATACTTGACGGCAATTACAGCCGCCACCGCGGCAACTAGAACGATAACAATTACTATTTTTCCAATTTTGTTCATCTTCGAGACCCCTTCCTTTTTAAGCGCCGACCTTACCCAGCGTGCCAGCAGCCAGATGCCGGCGACGATTGCCAGCAGAAGCAGAGGATGTATAGCACGGCCGCCAATGCATGGGCACTGGGCGACTATCGCCAACTTCGAAAATATCACGCCCGCATAGCACATAGGGCACTTTGAGCCTCTATTCGTCTGACAAGAGTTTCATGATCTGTCCATGAATGCGACCTCTGAAAGTATCCGGCTCCTGCACCTGTTCCCAGACCTGGCTGATCTTCTCCCAGCGGACGGGTTTGCCGTCGCGGACAGAGGCAGCGACCACTGCACTGGAATCGACCGCGAATAACCGCGTCAGCGACTGGTTTTCAGGCAGGTCAATATTAGCAAGCCTCCATTGCAGCACGCCCTGATCAAGTGCATCATTCCAGTGCTCCTGAACGACCTGATGGGCCAGTGACTCGGCCAGCAGGCAGGAAGTGCAACGCAACGTGGGATGGAAATAATAAATAACCACTCGGAGCTTTGAAGACGGTGCACTTTGAATCGAGGCGGTGCTGACGTGCACATTTGGCGCGGAGCCCTGCTGAGCCGCCAAAGACCCGGCAGTTGTCCGCATCGTTGCATCCGCAGGCGAGCAAGACCTGCCGCGTTCAGCTTGTTGACAGCCGACGACGGCTGTCACCCACAGAATCAAAGATATGGACGTCATCGTGTTCACACGCATACATTGTACAGAACAGTTCCTTGTTTCAGAACAAGCCACGGACCAAATCTATGCCAAAATCTTGCTCGCTTCAGATACGACCACATCGGCGTTAACTCATTCCTTCTTAATAGGTGGCGGCTCAGTTTTTATGTTCTCTCCTCGATGCCACTCAAATATGGGCTTGCAGTGCCCTTTGCCCCGAACAGCATCCACAGCGGGCTTGATGACGTTCTTGACGAAGATCAGGGCCATTTGCCGGTCATCATCCAGCGCGATACGTTCGAGCTCCTGCACCTGCTGGCCATCGAGCGTTATAACCACCTTTTCATCCTGCATTTGGTTTCAACATCTCAACTGCTTTTTGGGAAACTTTGCTGATGCTATCTTCGGTAGCTGGACTCTTTCCTTTTTCAAAACCAAGGTCGGCAAGCTGAAGATGCATGAACTTATTGAACCCTGCCTGCTCTAAACAATTTTCGACGCAATTTAAGGGGCATCCATCAATCGCCAGAATCTTCTCGGCGCATTCTGTGGTTTTCATAATACCGCTGATACGCCCGCCGACCCCTGCCAGACAGAACATCTTGCCGATGCCGTCTTTGGTCAGTTTTCTTGCCGCTCGATCGGCGATTTCACCGACATCAGCCGCTCCGGAACAGGCGAATATCAACGTCGGCCCGCCACTACAACAATTAGCCCGGGCGCACATAATGTTCTCCTTAAAAAAACCTCGCCACCTGTCATTCCCGCGCAAGCGGGAATCCACTTCTACAATACGGCAAATTGATACTCGCCTTCGCGGGTATGACACCAGGAATCGATCAGTTTGATTTACATAAGCATTTTCTTGATTTCGTCCGGCGAAATAACTTTGCCGACGCTTTTTACTTGGCCGTCTATTGCCAGAGCCGGCGTCATCATCACGCCGAACTTCATAATTTCGCTTATCTCGGTTACCTTTTCCAGCGAGTATTCGATGCCCAGGTCTTTGGCTGCAATTTCGGCATTTTCCGCCAGTTTCTTACATTTAGGACAACCAGTGCCGAGAATCTGTATTTTTTTCACGATGCCTTCCTTACAAACGAATCTAAGGTTGTTGCGGTAGTCTGGAACCAGTTTTGGGTTCTAAGGCATATTCGCACGAGCATCAGCATTACCGGCACCTCAATCAGCACACCCACAACTGTCGCAAGCGCGGCGCCCGACGAAAGACCGAAAAGCATCGTTGCCGTGGCTATCGCGACCTCAAAATGGTTTGATGCTCCTATCATGGCAGATGGGGCCGCATCCTCGTAACTGAGCTTCAAAGGCTTGGATAATAAATAGCCGATCCAGAATATCAGGTTGGTCTGAATGAACAACGGAATAGCAATCCACAAGATGGTCAACGGATTGGACAGAATAACCTCACCCTTGAACGAGAACAGCAGAACCAAGGTGATCAGTAGGGCAATAATAGTTACCGGCGTCAGAAAGTGCAGGAATTTTTCTTTGAACCAGGCTTGTCCTTTTGCGGCGATAATCCATTTCCGTGAGAAATATCCCGCTAATAGGGGCAAAGCGACATAAATAGCTATTGATAATAGTAGTGCCTGCCAGGGTACCGGCAGCCGGCCGATACCGAGCAGAAATCCGCCCAGCGGCCCATAAAGAAAAAGCATAGTAAGAGAATTGATGGCCACCATAACCAATGTATGACCATCGTTGCCTTTAGCGAGGTAACCCCAAACAAGAACCATTGCTGTACATGGTGCGATGCCAAGCAGTATGCAGCCGGCTAAATAACTTCTCCACAGCGGAACTTGCATCATTTTGACGCCGTTTTCCATAACTATCGTGCCGACACCGTATGTGGCGCCGATGGGCAGGTCCAACCCAAACGGCATTTTGACGAGGTCAACCGCATCGGGACCAATAAATCCCCTGAACAGAACG
>Ga0315274_10002815_pt1 | contig 25945 bp, 20 predicted proteins | sample YL17G02_20_MG_FD_203700 | JGI IMG/M metagenome (GOLD analysis project Ga0315274, IMG submission 203700) | Sediment microbial communities from Yellowstone Lake, YNP, Wyoming, USA - YL17G02_20 | ecosystem: Environmental > Aquatic > Freshwater > Lake > Sediment | place: USA: Wyoming | collected...
GGTTCGACCGGTGACATATGCGCGTTGACAAAGAAGAACAGATATTCTATTCTCTACTGTGGGGCAACAATATTGCATCCGTATCTGCGTACATCAAGCAGCCACCCATTTGTACTCGTGGTGAAGACCACCGAGAATCGGTCGAGCGACGATCCTGCCCGCCTCCGGTGGGCTAGCGCGGGCTGGAGGCCCGGTCGGAGTCTCCAGTCCCAGTGACCGATGCGGCCGCCCAGTGTTGTAGTGCACCATGTACTCCCGCACCACCCTCAGCAACTGCCTTTCATTGATGACGATGACATGGTCGAGGCACTCCCTGCGTAACGTGCCTACCACGCGCTCGGCAACAGCATTGGCCTTCGGCGCCTGGATGGGAGTGAGAATGGCCTCTATACCAAGACTGGCTGCCTTCGCATTGAAGCTCCCTCCGTAGCAGCAGTCCCTGTCGCGGATGAGGTGTCTTGGCTGCTCTCCCCAGGGGGTAGCCTCAAATGAGCTGCTGCCACACCCACTCAGCCGTGGGATGAGCTGTCACATTGAGATGTACCAGCCTCCGCCGACAATGGGAGATGAACAAGAACACATACAGGGTCTTGAAGGTCACGGTCTGGACTGTGAAGAAGTCAGCTGCCCAGATATGGGGCGCGTGGTTCCTGAGGAAGGTTTGCCAAGACTGAGAGGGAGGACGGCCCCTGGCATCTGGACGGTAGCGGCGAACAGATTCGGCGCTGACCTGGAAGCCCAGCTTTCGGAGTTCACCTACGATGCGCACGCTTCCCCAGCGAAGGTTCTCCCTCGCCAGCCGTCGGATCAGTTCTCTCACCTCCCTTGGCAGGGGCGGTCTTCCGGGGTCCCGACGACCCCTGCTCCTCCAACTCCAGTACCGTCGCCAGGCTGTCCTTTGCCAGCGGATTACAGTCTCCGGCTACACGAGGACGAGGGTGCTCCGCCAACCAGACCAGCGGCGGGAGAGCCACGACCAGAACAGGCGATCAGTTGCCCTCAACCTCGGCCGGCGAGGTTGGCGACAGAGGACGGTCAGTTGCTGCCGGAGGGCGAGATTCTCAAGGAGGAGATGGTGCCGGGAGCGAAGACCGTTGCGCAGGAGAGAGCAGAGGAAAACGAGATAGGCTATCAAGGGTGGACTCCCTGAGGATATAGTGCCTCAAGGTTCGCCCAAACGCCTTACCATGTCAACGTCTCAGATACGGATGAGGTTTTGGTGCCCCACAGGTAGCCGCGAAGCCGTGGAGCATCTGGCTATCACGCAGAGGGTGGGACGGCTGGGGGTCGGGGATCGGTGCCCTGTGCCGTTCACCAGGCGCACGAGCGACTTGGAGAGTGAGCCCTACAGATACGGATGGAATATTGGCACCCCACAGGTATCGCACAACTTCGCTCTCTCCAGATACGGGTTGGGCATCGCCCTTCGCACCCGATCAGCAGCCAACGTGGCTCAGCGCACCTTCGTCATTGTCCGGCGCCTGATTCCCGGAGCTGGTGCCCGAGAGGCCAAAGACAAAAGTCCCCCGCCGGGCCTCCCGAGCTAATGCCCGAGACGACGCGGATGCGTCCGTTCAGCGGCTCAGCGAACGCGACCTCCTCGTTGCAGCTAAGGGCGATGTCCGCAGGCGTGTTGATCTGCGCCGATGTCGCGGTACCCTCGTCGCCGCTAAAGCCGCAGGTGTTGGAACCTGCAACGGTGCTTATTGTGCCCGTTTGACTATCGACGCGCCTTATGTTGCAGTCCATCGGCGTCATCACGGGGGGCGCACCAACAAACCGGAACTCGGAGATGTAGAGGTTGCCCGCCGCATCTATGGCCAGCCCCCTTGGGTTCGCGATGCCCGCTGACCTCGCGGCTCCTTCATCACCCGACGATGTGCAAATGCCGTTACCTGCTACTGTCGTAATGATCCCCGTCTTGGCGTCAACCATTCGAATGCGGCAGTTGCCGAGCTCGGCCAGGAAGACCTCGCCCGTTTCAGCCGCAGCCACAGCGATTGGACCGTTCAGTCGAGCCGAGGTGGCTGGCCCACCATCGCCGCTGAAGGAGCCGCAACCGAAGCCGGTTGGCCCCGAGCCGGCAACCGTCGTGATCGTGCCCGCGGTGTCGACCCCGCGCACGCGGCAATTGAAGATGTCAGCGATGTACATGTTACCCAGCGCATCGAAGGCAATGTCCGACCAGACAAACATCGAGGGTGCCTTTGCCACGTCGGAGAGCGCAAGGCTGGCAGATGTGGCGGCGTCACCGTCGCCCCCGAAGCCACAGGTGCCGTTCCCCGCCACTGTCGTAATGGTGTTACTGCTAAGATCCACCCTCCGAATTCGGCAGTTGCCACTGTCGACGATGGCGAGGTTCCCCTGCGGGTCGAGCGCCAAGCCTGAGGGCGCGTTGAGCTGGGCGCTGGCAGCGGGCCCACTGTCACCCGAGAAACCGCATACCCCGGTACCAGCAACCGCAGATATCTCGCCCGTGCCCGCCGTCATCTTGTTCACGCGACAGGACCCTCGCTCGCTAAAGTAGAGGTTTCCGTCCTTGTCATAGACAGCACCGGTTGGGAATGAGAGCTGGCCTGCGGCCGTGGTAATGTTGCCCGGCGCCAGGAAAAGGCTGAAGCTCTGGACTTCCCAGAAGCTAGACGGATTCGCCAGCGTCGCGCCCGGATTGTCGTTGTACAGAATGGGTCGGGAAGTGATCTCCGGCCGGTAGCCCGGCTTGGTCACCTCGAAGGTGGCGGAGCCGATGGCCGGCACCGACCCTGTCACCGAGTTGAAGGCGTAGAGACCCCCGGGGCCGCTGGTCGTGGAGCCCGTGTTGCCGTTCGCATCGGTGTAGGTCACGGTGGCGCCCGACAGGCCGGCGCCTGTGCGGGAATCTCTGACCACGCCCCATAGACAGCCGGAGGTCAGCAAAGCGCTGGTGATAGTGAGAACCGCAAGGAGGACCGGCAGAAGATTCTGGCGCCGCCCTACCTCATCGAACCCGCAGCATAGTGGTCGCATCTCTCTGCTCCTTCTTGGGCACCGCCTGCAGCGCTCTTCGTGTTACCGGACACCTGAGAAGCCTAGCAGCCGGGCTGCGACCGATGCAGGTGATCGCGATTTCCCACGGAGGGGCGGTCGCTTGGATCATCCGTCGAAAGCAACGACGGCAGGTCGGGCAGCAGCGACCGTAGTGCTCCGCCGGGTTTCGGGTATGCACGCGGCGCAGACCCCCTCGTCTTGCCGGAGGCCCGCGTCGTCACCTCTCATCCGCATAGTGGCGGGCGCGCCGCAGCTGGCTTGGCCGCCGGCGCTCTGTCTTGTGGTGTTTCGCTGGCCAGCCTACGTCCTTGACCGCCGGGCGAACCGCCTGAAGCCATCGACAGCCGCCGCCGCACCTGCCGCGCCCGCCAACGCAAAGAGCCAGACCGTCTGCGGGGAGCCTCCCCCCGAGGGGCCACTCCCCGTAGGCGGTGGTTTCACCACCCTTCCACCAGGACCGCCGAACATGGTAGGGGTAGGGGTAGGCGTCGGCGAGAACGCAGCCGTCGGCGGTAGCTGCGTGGGCGTGACCGTGGCCGTGGCCGTGGCCGCGGGTGTGGGTGTTAGCGTCTTCCTCTTGTGCGGCGGCGCAACCTTGATGTCCGTACCGACGAAGCACGGAATGTGGTCATATCCTTCCTCTTCCTCGCCGCAGGTGCCACCGCCTTTGGCGAAATCGAGGTAACCCTGGGCGATGGTCAGCGTGTCGGTGCCCGCGACTCCCTGGGCCTGGAACATGATCAGGGCCAGCACGCCGGCCGTCTCGTTGTCGCCCAGCTTGAGGGTCTCCCCCCGGTAACAGTCGATGAAGGCATCACCTTTGCCCGGGACCGTCGGCGGGTCTTTGTGACCCGTGGGGTAGTCCGTTTCATCGACGGAGCAGTCCCAGTATTCGCCTAGACCGTCGCCCCATTTGTTGGTGCCGGCGTTGGCGTCCGGGTTGTCGTCACGGCCGTAAGGGGATTGCGGCGTCGCATCAGGCGCCAGGTTCAGCGTGTCGTCGTAGGTGACGTCCAGCTCAAACCCCCAGACCGGATCCCCTTCCGTGAGGCCCGTCACGCAGACGGCAACCTGGTAGGTGTCGTCATACCTGTGCTCCGCGCTGGCATCAACGGGGTCACAGGGGCGGCCGCTGCCGTTGGTGACGTTCATGTCCAGCTCGAGGTGGAGGACTTCAACGCCCGGGGTAGCCGTGATTACGTGAGCGAAGGATTTTTGGTCACTGGGGCCACCGGGCCGGACAACCGCCAGCACGGCGGCGGCGATTACTGCTGACGGCGCCAACAAGCGCCAGAACCATCGCGGCATCTTGCACCTCCTTGCTATGTAACACCAAATGGCACGCCAGAGGGTGTGCGCACTAGCCTACGCCATGACGGGCAAGTGTACTCCTCCATGACAGAACCTGCAATACCTGTGAAAGGGCGACAGCGGCGCGTCTCCTCTGCGGTCGGGTCGGCCAGGGCCAGCACCCATGCAGCGGTCCTTTGTGTCCGCCGTCTCACGCGGAGGTTGTCCCCAGGCGACGCCCACTTGCCGTCTACCCGACTCTAGCGGGGCTCCGTCGCTGGCGGCGACCAGGCCTTGAACCCGTTCCCCTCGCTGGGATTCAGCGCGGGATGATCGGGCCGAAAGAAACCAACCAGCCACAGACGGATCCTCCAGGTACCATCGTCGCCTTTTTCGGCCACGGCAGCCCACAGCCGACGCTTCACCTGATCGTCCTCGCTGGGACTGCGGCCGATATAGGTGATGGCAATGTCACCCCGTTGCGGCAGGCTTTCCGGGTCGTCCGTGTCAAACCAAAGGGCAGTGTCGGGGACGCGGGTGGAGAAGACCCGGATGCCGGGACCACCGAACTGGTCGGCAGGAGCTTGTAGGTCAGAGCCGAACGCCATGCCTTCCAAGAGCAGCCGTAGCTCCTCCCCGTCAAGGATCGTTTCCTCTCGGCCGTAGAACTCGACATCAAATCCCTGGGTCGTGGCGCCCACAGCCATGCCCTGGCAGGGCGCCGCGCTCTCGATCAACTGCTGGTCGCACACAATCCGCACCCGATCCGTCTGGGCCACCAGGCGCTCCCCGTCACCGACGGCGATGCCGTCGGTGACTTCCAGGGCAAGGGCGTTGAAGTCCGCGTACTTCTCGAGGACGGACTCCTGCTGGCAGCCGCTCAGAATGGGAAGGAGACTGACGACAAACGCACCAATGGCCCAGCGCAAGTTCACGTGCTCTGCCTCCTTGCTAGGCCCAGGGCCCTACTGGATGCCGGTCGTGCCGTATACTTGGACACAGGCGAATTCTGCGGGCTCGGGGCTGGTCCTGATGAAGCACCCAGTCCCTATGTCCTCGAGCCCGAGCCTTGGGTCGGCAGGATCCTCGTGCCCAACAGACATGAGAAAACTGAAGGCCTGCGCCGCAGTCGTCCCCGCCGGCCCCGTGACAACGTTCTCGAACACCGCTACCCCGTACTGCGGATAGCCGAAACTGACTGCCCGCTCATAGTAGTCCGTGCAGTTGGCTCCCCAGTGAAGGTCCTGTGGTACGCGGGCAGATAGTTGCCATCTGTTTTCCGCCACGAACTTGGCGTGAGCCTCAGCCGCTGCCACCAGCCTCTCGTCGCGCCTGAGCGGGGGCAGCCCCTTACCTGCCCGATATTCGTTGGCCGCCGCTTCAAAGCCTGAAGCAAGGGAAGGGTCGCTGGTGGCCGCGCCGTAGTAAACGGGCTCTGGCATGCCGCACGAGGGAGGCATGGGCGTTGGCGTCGGAGGCGGCACTGGTGTGGGTGGCACGGCCGTAGGCGGCGCTGGCGTGGGAGGCGGCTCGGCCGTGGGCGGCATGGCTGTGGGCGGCACTGGCGTACCAGTGGGAGTGACTTCAGCGGGAAGGACTTCCGAGAGGGTGGTGTTCACGAGGAGCCGGTTGAGCTTGTGGTTGAACAGGCAGACGAAGATGTCCGGATCGCGGTCGCCGTCCACATCGACCCAGAGGGCGCAGGCGGCGGAGCCCGGCACCGGTGGAAGCAGCCTGCTCCCGTCGGAGAAGGACCCGTCCCCACCGTTGATCAGCAACTGGAGACGATCTCCCGCCAGCAGGACGTCATCATCGCCATCGAGGTCAAAGTCGCCCAGGTCCAGCGCCCGGGCCTGCCCCGCCGGAAACTGGTCATCGCTGGCCGCGGAAAATTTTCGCCCAGTGTTGATCAAGAGGCGACTGGGGCCGCCCCAGACCGCAACAATCACGTCCTTGTCTCCATCGCCATCAACATCGTTGCATTGAGCCGACTGGGCATCCATCTTGATATTGGGCAGCCAGGTTCGCGTGCCGTCTTCGAACTTGCCGTCGCCGCGGTTCAGCCAGAGGCGCGGCCTCTTGGAGCCCCCTACGGACACGAAGATGTCCAGATCGCCGTCTCCGTCGACATCGCAGGGGGCGAGGTGGTTGATGAGCATGCTCTCTTCCTGCGGCAGGGCGGCACTCTCATCGCTGAAGTGGCCGCCATCATTAAGGAGGAGGCGGGAAGGAGTGCCTGCGTTCTCTTCTCCACCTGTCGCTAGGAGGAGGTCGGGCTGTCCGTCTCCGTTGACGTCTGCCACTTCGGTCGATCTCAAACGCGAGCTACCGGCAGCCACTTCGGACTCAGCGAAAGAACCGCGCCCGGAGTTCCCCAGCATCTGATTCGGAGCCCCGTCGTTACCCACGAACGCATCCAGCGAGCCGTCGCCGTCAAAGTCGGCGAGGGCCACATCCACGCTGGGGTCGCGGGTGCTCCCGAGCCCGCGGGTGTCAGTCTCGTCTATGTAGACGCCATCGCCCTTGTTGATCAGGACAATACTCTGTTCAGGCACAGTCGACAGCGGGACGCCAGCGGGCAGGTCAGTCGGGTTCGGTGCAATCGCAGCACGGGACCTGCGTATCGGCGGAAAGGGACGGATGGGTAGGGGTGTATCAGGGTAGACAAGGCGTCCAGTCACGACGATGATGTCCTCATCGCCATCGCCGTCCACATCTCCAGCCGCGGCACCCCGACTCGATGCCGGGATCGGGGGTAAACGCGAGTCCGTTTCGTCGACAAAGACCCTGTCCCTGGCGGAGGCTTGCCCACTGGCCTTTGTCTTCCCGCCAGGCCCCGGATCGTAGTCCAGTTCTATACGGTTGTCTGCGGGAGCATCGCGTGTCTCAATGGTCACTTTTCCATCCTCATCATAGGCATGAATGGCAATGGTCGTGTCGCCTCCCTCGGGGTTGATCACTTCGATCTGGAAGGTCTCCTTGCCAGGGTTCGGGATGAAGATCGTGTTCACCCCGGTATCAGATGGGGGCGGCCGCTCGATACAGTCGGGATCCCGCCACGCCTCCTCGAACCGGTAGGTGGCACCGGGGATCTCTTCCTTGGCTCGCCGGGCCGCGTCTTCCGGCTTGCCTTTGTCTGACGTGCCGACGACCCGTCCCTGGCTGTCGGTGACCCGAAGACGCAGATTGCTGGGCACGGTCATGACGACGGCGCCCAGGTCCCGGCTCGCCTCAACCGTACGGCTGCTCCGAACCAGGCCCTTATAGGCCGATAGTGTGGTGCGGTCACGGTAGTAGGGGTCGTTTATGAGGATGTCGTCTCCTTGCAAGCCTACGGCAGCAATGAAGTGGCCTGGTACCTCTAGGATCACCGGGCGGCCCGCCTCCAGCTCCGCCCGAATCTCCTCCTCGCTGCCGGAACCCCAACCGCTGTACCCCACCGTGGCGGTGCCGGGGTGAGTTACCGCGTCCTCCGCCGAGAAGGCGTTCATGGCTGTCCACATCACGTTCCCATACGCGTAGCCCTGGCTCACCCAACCGCCGTTCGTCAGTTGTGCGTCCTGATTCAGCCACTCGTTGAGGGTCTGCGGGTTCAGTTCTCCGCCTCCGGGGGTGGTCAGCACGTCGAACAGGGCGAGGACGGTGGCGACAGAGGTCATGGCGCAGCCGCACTGGCCGATGGTGGAGCCGCAGCCGACGTCCTGCTGAAAGCCGTGGTCGTACTCAGTATCACCCCAGCGGGGGCTCGTCTGGGAGAAGAACGGGGCCTGAGACCCCTCGTCGCCAAGCGCCTCGCGGAGGGATGCGGCAACCGGCATAGGTGCAGGCGTCGGAACCGGTGCCGCCGTGGTAGCAGGGGCACTCTCGGTCGTCACAACGGGCGTCGCAGGCCTGCCGGTCGGCTTCAGCATCGGTCCGTAGACGACCATGTCGTCAACCAAGGCCTCCGAATCGTCCAGAGTCTCGAAGGCGAAAGAGCCTCCCACTAATGGTTCAGGATCTCGATACTCCCACTCCTGCTGACCGTCCACTACGAAGCGAAGGAGCGCCCCCTCCCCCACAATCTCGATGTCGTGCCAGACCCCCAGCCGATGGGGTGTAGCACCCCCAGCCAGCCCCTCCAGGAAAGTGTCCGGCCAGTACTGCTTCTGCAGATACGTCCCCTCCTCACCAAACCCGATGAAATAGCGCCCGGTGTCGTTCAGCCGATAGACGAGGTGGACGCCGCCTCGCAAGAGCTTGAGCCGGACCCGGACCCGGAAATCACCGTCGTAGGCAACCACGGCGCGCGCCCAACGGTGCCCCTCCCCCTGCAGCACCCGGCCGTCCCCCTCCGGCACGACCCGCCAGCCACTCTCCAATTCCCAGCCCTGGGCCTCGCCGTCGTCGAAGTCCTCTTCGTAGAGAATGACTTCGCCTGCACCCCCACCGGCGGCCTCCGCGGTTGCCGTCGCAGCGGTGGGTGAGGAGACGGCAGTCGGCGTCTCAGCCGCGGCGGGGCCGACGGTGCCTGTAAGAACAGTAGTGGGGCCGGCTGTCTCGGTAGCGGTAGCGGTAAACGTGACCCGCTGCCGGGGGGAGCACCGATGGACACCATTGTAGCGTGCCTCGGCGTCCACAGTCTCGACGTCGGGGCGCAGCAATAAGACGGCCGCCACAATGGCACCGACAATGAGGGTCCCCAAACCGACAACTCGCCGGAGGTGGAACCCTGCAGCCCCGCGCCGACGTCGCCTGGTCACGTCACCCTCCCACTATGCAGTAACGCTGCGGACGCTAGCGCCGTAACAGCCGTCCATATCCTCGACGGCCAGATGCCACACGGCCTTGCGATTTGAGGACCGTGCAGTGTCTGTCAGCGGGGGCCCCAAGGTCACCATTCTAGCAGCATGATGCTCCGTAGTCAAACAGGCAGGGAGCGCGTGGCATCTCTGCGGAGTGAGCACTAGCCAATGTCTCACTGCCTTCCATTCGCGTTCACCACCGGCTCCTCCAACATGCTCATGGCTGCTGCCGCATGACCCGGCGTCCAAGCGGGTCACCCATCCCGCGAGCCATCCGCCTGAACCCCCGCGGAAAGGGGCGCAGCCAATCGCTGTGCCTCTGGAAGCAGGCGCCATCAGATGTTACGTAGCTGCGATTTGCACGCGATTGACATTGCATTGACCTCTCGCCTCTTGCGACCGCACGGCCCTCCCCGTTTCCTGCCGGGCCGGCCACGCCGCCGCCCATCCGGCTCCCAATCTTTCAATCGTCTGTCAATCGCAGGCCAATCACTGCCCTCTAGTCTGGCCACGTGCCTGGTGAGGAAACATCCACCATAGTCCGTCCCGCGGGGGGCGAGAGCTTGCCTGTCTACCATTCTGTGTTGGAGCAGGTCGAGGCTGAACTCGCCTGGCTGTCGCTGCGGCTGAGGATAGTGGTGGAGCGCGGGCGTTACCGACGAGAGCTGGGCCCGCCGCAGGAGTATCGCGGTCTCTACGTCTCCGACGAGGAAGTGGATCACATCCTATCTGTCGGCCAAGACGGGTCGCAGCCGGTCGATGTCGGCGGCCTGGTGCGGGAAGCGGCGGCACTACGCCGGACGCTCGACCGGCGGACTGAGGCCACCCTGGTTGCGGGACTCGACCTGCCGCTGGAGCGGATAACGAGGGTTTTCAGGCTCAGACCGGCCGAGTGCCTGGCCCTGGTGGTCGGTCTGGGTCCTTACTTCGACATTGGCTACGAGAAGATCTATGCCTACGCCAACGACGATATCACCAAGAAGCAGCCTACGGTGGGGTTGACCCTCGACATCCTCTCGGGTGACCGCCGGGAGGCGCTGACCCTTCGGCCGCTCTTCTATGAGGATGCTCCCCTCGGTCGATACCGGCTCATGACCCTCGTGGACGACCGGGGATCGGGCTCGTCGCCCTTCCTCGGCCAGTACCTGGAGCTCGACAGCCACCTGGCCGAGGTGCTGCTGGGCTACGACGGATTGGACCCCAGGCTTCACGACGTCGCCGAACTGGTCTCGCCGCCGGAAAGCGGTTGTGAACGCGGGCAGGAACTGGCGCGGGTGATTGTCGGGCGCCCCGATGCTCGTGTCTACCTTGGCGGGCGCTGGCTCGCTGAGAAGCAGGCGGCCGCCGCCGTGGCATGCTCGCTCGCCGGACTGAGCATGCTGGCCGTGCACACGCCCGCCCTCCGACAGGACGCCGCGCTCGACCCGTTGCTTCGGCTCCTGCTCCGGGACGCCCGCCTGCTGCACGCCGCCGTCTATTTCTCCGACTGGGATGGACGAAGGGACGCCGATGCCGAGGCGACGCCGCTGGGCGCCGTTCTGCGCCCGTTGCTGCGGGATCATCCGCTGCCGGTCTTCTTCACTGGTCGCAGCTCGACCCTGGAGGCTGCGCCGACGATGCTGCACCTGCAGCTTGAGCTTCCGTCGCCCACCTACGCCGACCGCCAACGCCGGTGGGATGAGGCGGAAAACGGCGGCTGCGCCCACACAGACACGGGCCACCTCGCCGCGACGTTCCGCTTCGGCGCGCGGGAGATCGGGGCCGCCGTGCGGATGGCCAGGACCCTGGCCGACTGGCACGGCGCCGACGCCATCTCGCTGGAAGACCTGAAGGTGGCGGCCCGGCTTCAGTCCCAGCCTCGCTTGACCACACTGGCCCAGAAGATCGAGACGCGCTTTACCTGGGATGACATCGTCTTGCCGCCCGACCGCCTCGCCCAGCTTCGAGAGATCTCGGCGCAGGTACTATACCAGCACGTGGTGTACGACGAGTGGGGCTTCGCTTCGAAGACGTCCCTGGGCCGCGGCGTCAACGCCCTCTTCGCTGGCCAGTCGGGCACCGGCAAGACCATGGCCGCCGAGATCATCGCCCATGACCTGGGGCTGGAGCTGTACAAGATCGACCTCTCAGGCCTCGTCTCCAAGTACATCGGCGAGACGGAGAAGAACCTGTCCCGCGTGTTCGATGAGGCGGGCGACAGTAACGCCATCCTTTTCTTCGATGAGGCCGACGCCGTGTTCGGCAAGCGCACCGAGGTGCGCGACTCTCACGACCGCTACGCCAATATCGAGGTGAGCTACCTGCTTCAGAAGATGGAGGAGTACGACGGCATCGTTGTCCTGGCCAGCAACCTGCGCTCCAACATCGACGAGGCATTCCTGCGCCGGATGAAGGCCATCGTGGAGTTCCCCTTCCCGGAGGAGGAGGACCGGCTGCGCATCTGGCAGCGCACGCTGGCCGCCTCGGCGCCGCTCGCCGATGACATCGACCTGCCCTTTATGGCCCGCCGGTTCCGGATCACGGGCGGCAACATCAAGAACATCGTGATCCTGGCGGCGTTCCTGGCGGCGGAAAGGGACGAGCCGATAGGCATGTCTCACCTGATCCGGGCCACCAAGCGCGAATACCAGAAGCTGGGACGGCTTATCACGGAGTCGGACTTCGCAGAGTGGTATGAGGCGGTGAAGGCATGACAAGGCGCAAACACGCAAGCGCGCGCGGACGGGCGAAGCGCTTCGCCGACGAAGACCAGACGAGGGCCGCGCCTGACAATGGCAGGCTCTCGATCAGCCATCAGGCGCCCCTCCTGGAGCGAATGGCACACGACCCGAAGGCGCCATCGCTCTCTTCGCGCACACTACGGGGCATCCAGGTGACCCGCGGCAACCGCTACGTCCAGCGAATGTTCAAGCGGACGCCTGAAGCGCAGGATCAGCACACCCGCGCCTTGGGGCCGGCTGGCGCGGTCATCGCATCCGGCGCGCCGACCGCATACGTCCAGCGTAGCAATGGGAGTGCGGGACTGCAGGCGCCCCGCTTCGCTGGGGACCCGGTCTTGGGGGCCTGCTACGACGGGGAAGAAGCACTCAGAGTCGGCGACAGCGGCCCGGCGGTGAAGAAGATCCAAGAGGCCCTAATCGAGCTTGCGTTCCCGCTGCCAAAGTATGGCGCCGACGCCAAGTTTGGCTCCGAGATGAAGCGCGCTCTTAGGCGATTCCAGGGAACCTATCGGCTCACGGGACCGGAGGTCACCCAGAGTATAGTGGGTCAGCAGACTATGGCTCTCCTGGACGGGCTCTTTGGACGGGCAGGGAGGGCCGGGCATCCGGCCGCTCCGCGCGACGGGGTCTTCTTCAACGGCAGCCGACTCATTGTCTACCGTGAAGGAAAAGAGGTGGACAGCGTGGCCGCTCTGTCCGGCTTCTCGGGGAAAGAAGAGTGGCAGAAGGGCGAAGGGCCGATCCCCGATGGAAGGTACGCCATCAGCCCACACATCACGCGGCCGCCCGTCACGAAGCGGCAGAACACTTTCCTAGGGGCATACGCGATCGAGTCCGGGTACCAGGAGTTGACAGCCACCGACTTGCTGGTCTGCCCTGACCCATCCATTCGGGAAGGCACGGTGCCTTGCCCCACACCCAGAAACCCCCGGCGGAGATGCTTCCAGGTAAGCGTGGTCGACCTCTGGGGGAGGCATCGCATCAAGATCCAGGGGTCAGCTGTCCTCGGAAAGCCGGGGGGAGGCACGGTCACACGCAGCGGTTTCTACATTCACGGCGGCCTCCCGGAGCGCTCCTGGACGACGGGCTGCGTCAAGGTCCTCGACGAGTCGATCTTCAAAACGTTGGTGGATTTCAAGCACCCCGTCGAGTTGGTCGTCAAGAAGGGCGGGCCGTAGAGGGTCTCTGCATGAACACGTCCGCTGGTCATGGCCGGGCGCCAGCAGCGCTCTCAAGGAGGGCGGAGATGGCAGCAGAAGGCTACGAATAGCACAAGTTGAACGCGGAGAGCCGCCGCGCTTTCACCTCCAGATCAAGTGGCCCAATCAAGCAGCCCGGTGCCGAACCCAAAACTGGCACCCAGGACCGGCACGATGAGGAAGAACCATCAGAAAGGGGAGCGAAATCCAATCGTCAGAGTTTCACCGAGATGAGGCGCTGAAGGCCAAGCGCCGAGAGGCTCAGAGCGGGCCGCGCGCCGGCCGATTTAACCTGCGCAACTGGACCTCCGCCCTGGGCAACGCCGCCGTCCAGCGGCTGCTGCGGTCGGTCGGCCTGCGGCGCTACAGCGGCGGCGAGACGGTCGACGATGCGCTCGCGCGGGCGATCCAGGCGAAGCGGGGCACCGGCCAGGGGCTGGACTCCGGCGTGCGGCGGAAGATGGAGATGTTCTCGATGGACTTGCCGCTGAACCGGCCGGACCAGCTACCGTGATGGAGCCCTCGCGGGTCGTGGGGTCCGCACGCAGGGACACGAGCCTAAGTCGGAGCAGACGAGGAGGCTGGCAATGAGCAAGAACAAGATGGTATGGCTGGCAGTCATCGCCGTTTTGGCCCCCGCCTTGGCGACAGCGTGTGGCGCGGAAGAGAAAGAGGCGCCACCCGCCGGGACGCCCGGCGGCGCCGCGCGCGCGATGCAGACGGCGCCTGCGGAGATGACATGTACCCACCACGTTGCTGCCGACGGCGACGACGACAACCTGGGCACCGCCGAAGCTCCCTGGCAGACGATTCAACACGCCGCCGATACGGCAGAGCCGGGCAACACTGTCTGCGTGCACGCGGGCACGTACTCGGCGCAGGAAGAGGGATCTGTTGTGACCTTTTCCCGCTCCGGCACCGCCGATGACCCCATCACGTTCGCCGCTGCTCCCGGCGAGACGGTCATCATCCACGGAACAGATGGGCCGGTGAGCCTGGCCAAAGGCGCTTCCTACGTCAGCCTGATCGGCTTCACGGTGGAGGATTTCGGCATCTGGGGTGTGACCCTGTCGGGCGACAACCACCACATTCTCCTTTCTCGCCTCCATATCGCCGGGGGCGAGGCCAGTGTGCGCTTCACCTACGGGGAGACCGAGGGAAGCCCTGAGGATGGCCCGGTGAGCGACGTGGTTCTGGAGGATAGCGTCCTCCGGGACTGCCAGTACGAGGCGGTGGACTGCACCCCCGGGCCCTGCGACCGGATAACCTTTCGACGGCTGGAGATCTACGGCGCGGGGATGGCGCCAGGGGCCGAGTATGGAGGCGACGGCCTCTCGATCGCGCGGGGAGAAGATATCCTGGTGGAGGATTCCTACATCCATGACAACGGCGGCGATGGCATTGACTTGAACTCGCGCGATCGGGATGGCAACGTTCGCGGCATCGTCGTGAGGCGGAACAGGGTGGTGCGTAACCACCTGCAGGGGATCAAGCTGTGGGCAGGGGGACGGATGGAGAACAACGTCGTCTGGGGAGAGGGGATCGACCCGGTGTCGCTGGGCGACTACCCCGGCACTTACGAGGTAGTCAACAACACCATCGCCTACAACATGTACGACCCTGACTACAGCGAGCGAGGCTATGCGTTCAGGGCGGCCTACCCCGAAGAATGGGGCGCCGCGGAGATTCAACTGACACTGGTGAACAACATCTTCGCCTTCAACACCGGCCCTGATGTAGGCGAGCCAACTGCTCTCTACCTGGGCCCAAAGGTACAGCTAACGGAGCATCACAACCTGTACTGGAACCGAGACGACTCTCCCCAAGGTGAGATCGAGGCCGAGTTTGTGACCGAACGCGAGCCAGCGTTCACCCGCGGTGAGATCGCCGATGGCACCTGGGCCTCGGTCACCGGCCAGGGCGAGGGAGACGTGACGGCTGCTCCACTCTTTGTGTCTGGCTGGTCAGAAGTGGAGATGCATCTTCAGGCCGGCAGCCCGGCTGTGGACGCTGGCAGCACCGACTTTGCCCCGTCGGAAGATATCGAGGGCCGCCCTCGCGACGGAGTGCCCGACATCGGGGCCTACGAGCGGTGAGTGTGGCCGTCCGGTCATCGTCGGTTCTGCGGACGGCGAGGCTTTGCCGGCGGCGCATGTGATCCGCGCGAGGAAGCGGGAGTACCGGAAGCCAAAGGAGGTCAACATGCAATCACGAGACCACCAACTGGATGACGCTCTGAAGGCGAAGCGGCGCGAGGCGGAGCCAGGCCCCCGTGCCGACCCGTCCAAGCGCCTCGGCTGGGCGTCGGCCCTGGGCAACGCCGCCGTCCAGCGGCTCCTGCGGTCGGTCGGTCTGCGGCGCTACAGCGGCGGCGAGACGGTCGACGATGCGCTCGCGCGGGCGATCCAGGCGAAGCGGGGCACCGGCCAGCCCCTGGACGCCCCCGTCCGGCGGGAGATGGAGGCGTCGCTGGGCCACGATCTCTCCGACGTCGGCATTCACACCAACGCGGAGGCCGATGCCCTCAGTCAAGCCGTCCACGCCGACGCTTTCACCACCGGCCGTGACATCTTCTTCCGCGAGGGCAAGTACAGTCCCGGCAGCAGCGAGGGGCGGAAGTTGCTGGCCCATGAGCTGACGCATGCGGTACAGCAGGCATCGGCGCCGCCAGCCGGGGAACTAACGGTCAGCAGCCCGGACGACGCCTCCGAGCGCCACGCCAGCGCCGTCGCCGAGCACGTCAGCGCGTCGCTCTCGGCGACGGGAGCGCCCGTCGGCCGTCAGGAGCTGCCGGAGGAAGAGGAGGAGAAAGATGAGATGCAGACATCGCTGGAGCGCCAGGCGTTTCCCGATCTAGGCGGATTGCTCGGCGGGGGAGGAGGCGGGATGCCATCGCTGGGCGGATTGCTCGGCGGGGGAGGAGGCGGGATGCCATCGCTGGGCGGATTGCTCGGCGGGGGGGCACTGGGCGGAATGGGCGGGATGCCATCGCTGGGCGGATTGCTCGGGGGAGCAACGGGCGGATTGCCATCGCTGGGCGGATTGCTCGGCGGATCGCCCGGTGGAATGGGCGGGATGCCGTCGCTGGGCGACTTGTTCGGGGGACTGTCGGGCGGAATGGGCGGGATGCCATCGCTGGGCGGCATGCTCGGCGGCGCGGCCGGCGGAGGAGGGATGCCGTCGCTGGGCGATCTCTTCGGGGGGCTGACGGGCGGACTGATGCGGGCGGCGCCGGAGGAAGAGGAAGCGATGCTGCCGTCGCTGGAGCGTGAGGCGATCGAAAGAATCCAAGAAGAGGATCGGGTGTTGCTCTAGGCGATGGCGGAGGCTGAACCATGCCCGCACCCATCCTGACTCAGGCCGCCACCATCATGTGTCCGCACGGAGGCCAGTGCATCGTCGTGCCGCAGAACATGACGGTGCAGATCATGGGCAGCCCCGTCCTGGTCATGACGGATCTGTTCACCATCGTCGGGTGCCCGTTCTTCATCGGCCCCTCGCCGGCGCCATGCGTCAACATCCAGTGGACCATGCCGGCGGTCAGCGTCACTGTCAACAACGTGCCGGTGCTGCTCCAGACCAGCGTGGGCATGTGTATCGGCGGCTCCGGCGCTTTGCCTGCCGTGGTTATTCCGGGGCAGATGCAGGTCATGGGTACCTAGCGTGATAGGAGAGCGGGCCGCCTAGGCGCTGATCAATCGGCGACAAATCATTCTTCAACCGGCCAGGGCTAGACTTTGGCCAACGCTATGCTGGACGACCTGGATCAGACTCTGAAGAAGCTCCTTGTCGAGGAGTTGCCTCGGGTTACGGAGAAGATCGAGCCCGACGGCTTCGATATTCGCTTCGATGTGCCCAACCGGGAGTTCAAGTCGCGCCTCTCCAAGCCTGCTCTCTGCCTCTACCTTTACAACATCCAGGAGAACCGTGACCTACGGGGCCAAGTCTGGCAGAGGAACCGGCGCAATGGGTCCGTTGCCACGCGACGGCCTCCGGTACGGCTCGACTGCGCCTACCTCGTTACGGCGTGGTCCAACGAAGTCGAAGACGAGCACCGTCTCCTCACCGGCGCTGCACGTGTTCTTTTCCGCAACCCGATCTTGCCGCGGGAGGTGCTGCAGGGAACCCTGGCGGATGACATCGAGATCACTACGTTGGTGGCCCAGCCCGAGAACTTCAAGGACGTCGTCGACCTCTGGAGCGTGCTGGACAATGACCTGCGCGCGTCAGTGCGGGTCACCGTCACGGTGCCTCTGGAGCTCGATGTGGAGCACGTGAGCCCGCCTGTTGGCGAGGCCGAGTTCAAGATGGATGAGCCGGGATGGGCCGCGCCGAGCACTGCGCCCATGCGTATGACCGGTCGCCTGGTGAGCCAAGGCCGGCCGGTGGCGGGGGCCCGCATGCGGATCGATCTCTCCTCGTGCACCACCGACAAGGAGGGCGAATTCGTCTTGCGGGACGTCAGGCCAGGTCGCAAGACGGTATTGGTTCAGGTGGACGGCCAATTCTATCAAATAGAGGCTATCCTGCCCGGTGAAGGTGATCTGGAGTTGCCCGAGTCTGCTCCGGAAGCCGATTCCGGGGGGCCCAGGGACAAACAGACCGACGGCGATCGGCCGCGTCGGCGGCCAAAGCAGTAGGGAGGCGCAAAGTCGCCTCAAGGAGGGAATGAATGCCAACCACATATCAGACACCAGGCGTCTATGTTGAGGAGGTCCCAAGCGGCAGTCGCCCCATCGAGGGCGTCGGCACCGCCGTCGCCGCCTTCGTGGGGTTCGCCGAAAAGGGGCCTCTCAACACCCCGCTCCGGGTGACCAACTGGACTCAGTACCAGAACACCTTCGGCGGGTTCATCCGGAGCGGCTACATGCCCTTGTCCGTCTACGGCTTCTTCGCGAACGGCGGCGGCAACGCGTGGGTTATACGGGTCGGGGGCGACGTGGTCACCCAGCCTGCCAAGCTCGCCCTGCCAGCCCGCACAGCGACCGCAATCGATACCCTGAAGATAACGGCACGACTCCCAGGTGGCGAAGGGAACGCTATCAAGGTCGAGGTGACTGACGAGGAGCCGCCGAAGGCCGAGAAGGGCAAAGGTGAGGCCAAGGCAGAGGGCAAAGCTGAGGAGGAAGGTGCTGACGAAGGGACATTCCGCATTACCGTCCGCCCGCCCGGCCAGCCACCAGAGGTCTTCGAGAACCTGACCCTGCGCAAGGGCGACCCCCGGAACGTGGTGGACGTAGTCAACCACCTGGAGACTGGGTCCAAGTTCGTTCTTATCGAGGACCTGGCCCCCAGGGGTGCCTCACTGCCAGAGCGGCGTCCCATGGCCCAAACGTACTCCCTCGTGGGAGGCGGCGAGACCATGACCGCCCTCATACCGGCTGACTTCCAGGGCGACGTGGCGGCGCGTGCAGGCATCGAAGGGCTTGAGGCCGTGGATGACGTCACCATGATCGCGCTGCCCGACCTGATGCGGGCCTACCAGGATGGCCTGATCGATATGGGAGGCGTCATCGCCGTGCAAAAGAGCGTGCTCGCGCATTGCGCCCGAATGGAAGACCGGGTCGCGATCTTGGACACACCGCCCAACCTCGACGCTACCGGGGTGGATGACTGGAAGTCGAAGACGGCGAACCTAATCTCCGATGGTGGCTACGGCGCCCTCTACTACCCCTGGATCAAGGTGGACGACCCCGCCAGTGGACAGCAGATATTCATCCCGCCTAGCGGTCACATCGCCGGCGTGTGGGCACGCACCGACAACCGGCGGGGCGTGCACAAGGCACCGGCCAACGAGGAGGTGATGTTGGCGCTGGATCTGCAGCACCACCTTACCCACACAGAGGTGGGAACCCTCAACGTCCACAGCATCAACTGCGTCCGTGCCTTCCCTGGCCGGGGAATCCGCATCTGGGGTGGGCGGTCTCTGGCTGAGGCTGCGTCGGAATGGCGCTACCTTAACGTGCGCCGCCTGTTTAACTTCGTCAAGGAGTCCATCGGGCAGGGCACACAGTGGGTGGTCTTTGAGCCGAACGACCAGAACCTGTGGGCCACAGTCAGGCGAGACATCACGGCTTTCCTCACACGAGTCTGGGGAGCCGGCGCGCTCTTCGGCGCAACCGCCGGCGAGGCATTCTACGTGAAGTGCGACGCAGAGACCAACCCGCCGGAGGTGATCGACGCGGGGATGATGGTGTGCGAGATCGGCATCGCACCCGTGAAGCCGGCCGAGTTCGTGATCTTCCACATCCGCCAGATAACGCCGGGAGCAACGGGGGAATAGGAAACAGCCAGTAGGGTAACGCTGACCCAACCGAGATTGGACGGGTCAACAACCATAGCTAAGGAGGCGCATTATGCCGCGAGACTTGTTGTCTTGGACCAAGAAGGATCCCCAAGTAGTCGATCATTTCTCGCTGGAGATTCAGGGTGTGGAGGAGGCCACTTTCCAGCAGTGCACCATCGGCGAGAGCAGCCACGACGTCATCGAGCATCGAGAGACGGACAAGAGCGGTAAGCAGTTCATTACCAAGCAGCCCGGCAACCTCAAGTTCGGCGACATTGTCCTCAAGCAGGGCATAACGGATTCTATGGACTTGTACAAGTGGCGCCAGTTGGTGGTGGACGGGAAGATCGCCGAAGCCCGCAAGAACGGCTCCATCGTGCTCCGCGACTCCGAGAACAATGCCATCGCCATCTACAGTTTCAAGCGCGGCTGGCCCTCCAAGTACAAGCCCGCCGACGTCAATGCCACCACTGCCGCCGTGGCCATCCAGGAGGTCACCCTAGCGGTTGAGTACATCTCGAGGCAGCAGTGATGTTGCAGACGGAGTTCGAGTTCACCCTCCTACGGGGCTACGTCGATAGGGCGGGCAACGTGCACCGCAAGGGCCGGATGCGCCTCGCCACGGCCCTCGACGAGATCGCCCCTCTGCGGGATCCGAGGGTGCGCCAGAACCAGGCCTACCACACCATCATCTTGCTCACGCGGGTGATCACGCAGTTGGGCACTCTTCCGGCCATCGATACCAGCGTGGTCGAGGGACTGTTCACGGCGGACTTGGCCTTCCTCCAGGATCTGTACCGGCAGAAGAACGAGATCGGGCCGGACGAGGAGGGCCTGGTCCGCTGCCCCAGTTGCGGCGAGCGGTTCCAGCCCATGGAGGAGACCCGGGAGGAGCAGGAGGCGGTAGCCGGCCCTTTAGCGTAGAGCCCGGCGAGGGCAAGGGGCTGAGCCAGTTGGGTGGCGATTGGGCTCCTGCGGTCTACCCGTACGACCGCCTGATGCAGGAGGCTGCCTTCATCGCCTACCACTTTCACTGGCCTCTGCACCAGGTGCTGTCGCTGGAGCATGCCGACCGTCGCCGCTGGGCCGAGGAGATCAGCCGCATCAACGAGCGGATGAACGAAGAAAGCGGTACCCTGTTGGAGGTCTAACGTGCCGGACGCAACGCCTTCCGCAAACGATAGGCAGGCCGACACGCTGGATATGCCGCCTGCTACGCTGGAGGCTCGTGAATTGAAGCAACTGGCGGAGGTCGTATATCAGCTATTGAGGCAGGACATTGTCTGCATCAGGGAGCGTCGCGGCGAGACGCCGGGACGCTGGAGATAGAGCATGATATTCACTGGGGATGCGCTGCGCAGCGACAAGTTTGGCACGGCGCGGTTCGCCGTGGAGGTGGACGGAAGCGTCGTCGCCTGCTTCTCGGAGTGTTCAGGCCTTGCCGCCACAGTACAGTCCGATAGATGGGAGGAGGGCGGCGCCAACTCCACAACCCACAAGTTCCCGGGCCGTACCGACTTTGGCAACCTAACCCTGAGGCACGGCGTCACTGATTCCCTGGTCCTCTACAACTGGTTCCTGAAGGTGGTGCAGGGGGAGCAATGCCGCAAGACTATCACCATCAAGCTGCACACACCGGACACGCAAGAGGTGATTCGCAACTGGCACCTTGTCGACGCCTTCCCCGTGAAGTGGATCGGGCCCTCGCTGCAAGTTGGCTCCGATGCACTGGCCATCGAGACGCTAGAGTTCGCCCATGATGGATTGGCATTCACGTAGAGGTACGGGTGACGACCCCAGCCACAGCCCGATCAGCATGAGGGACTGGTTCGGCATTGCCCAACGGCGGATCGAGGCCCGATCTCCACTGGTCTCGCTGCTGCGGGCCACAGGTCGATCGTGGGCCCCGCTAGGGGTGGCGGCACACCTTCGACTGGCCCGCACTATTCCACATCTCCCCCTTGCCAGGCTCCTTGCCCGCCCAAGAACGCCCTTGGTGCTGCGCCACCGTTCCACCCTGGCGACTGCGCGGGGCCCTGTCTTCACTGTCCAGAGCTCTCGGGCTGAGCGGGTGATGGTCTGTTCCCCGACGACGCCAGCTACTCCCTCCCCGGACGCCGTACCGCAAGGTGAGGGGCGCGGGTCTGCCCGTGAGCCCCCAGAGGCAGCGCCGACGAGCGGTTCCTTCGTGTCCAACGTCACCGGTGCAGTCCGCCGGCTGCTGACACGCCCCCAGAAGCCGTTCTCAGACACGCGCTCGGGGATGCCCAATGCTAGTGAGCCCGCTCCTGCTCGCGCGACGCCGGAGGAGAAACCCGATGGTGCTGCTATCGAGTCAGACTTGGGGGGGTCGGGGGAAGGTGTACGAGGAGAGGGGGACGCTTTGGCGGAATCTGAGCCTGAATCTGAGCAGGGGATGCCGGCGGAGATCGGAGACGCACTTCTTACACGTGCACTGTGGTCGCCCTCTGAGCACGACGTGGAGGACGCCATTCCCCTGGCGGCGGAGGCCGAGGCAAAGGAGACGCGCCCGCCATCGGCCGAGGCTCTGAGGAGTCCCGACGACCCTAAGGCGGGAAGCCAGACGGCCGAGAGACGACCGACAACGCCACCCCTGCCGCTGATCTCGAGACTCATTGGGAGACGTGGCCTCGCGCGTCGGGAGGAGCAACCAACCGAGCCCTTGCCGGCAGCGACTGTCACTGCTGAAACGGGCGCCTCGAATGATTACAGCGCAACAGCGCCCAGCGAGCAACGCGAGCTCTCGCCGCAGGAAGGGACATCCGGTCTCATCCCCGGCAGCGAACAGGCACTTGTGAGTCCGTGGCGCGTTGCAGGCAGGGAGCCGGCGCCATTTCCAAGCCCAGCAGTCCCCGATATCCAGCGCCAACAGCCGCGGGCTGAGGAACCGCTGGTCAGTCCTTCGGTACAAGATGACGTGGTTCCAAGTGAGGTGAAACCGGCGGCTCCGCCGCCGACTCTTGCTCGCCCAGAAACCAGCGCTGGACCCGCTGGCCTCCTGTTGCGTCTGCGGCGACTAGTTCGCCGGGAGCCATCGCCGACCCCAGCGCTCCCTGGTGTCCAGCGACAGCCAGCGGAGCCTGAGAGACCGCTCGAAAGCCCTTCGGGACAAGACGATGTGGCCCCAAGTAGGGTGGAGCCGGTAGCTCCGCCGCCGACTTTTGCTCGCCCAGGAACTGGCACCGGACCCGCCGCGCCCCGTCCGGGCGGTCTCTTGCTCGGCCTCCGACGGCTCGTCAAGCGGGAGCCGTCGTGGTCGGCTGTGTCGCCGCCGCTGGACACCGCGCCAGCAGCAGTCGAAGCGATGCAGCCAGAGTCTCGCCCACCCGTGTTGCAGCTAGGACCTCCCTTGGACGTGGGTGCCCTGGCGACAGGCATCCGTGGTCCCATCTCTCGAAGCGGTGAGCTTCAGGTTGGGGCCTGGGCGCCCGTGTACCGCTCCCTCGCAGTCAGACAGGCTCGGTTCGAGGACGGAGGCAGTCGTGAGACAGCGTCGGCCGGGGCACCTCCAGAACACAAAGGGTTCGTTCATCCCACCGCAAGGGTGGCGCCCCTTCGGCGAACGAGAGAAGGCAGGGCTGCGCCGACGTCGGCTGCCGATCTGGAGGCCGAAGAGGCCTACGCTTTGGCTCGCCAGGAGGCGGGAGTCGTGGCCATACAGCGGGCGGCTGCCCCTGTTGGTGGGGCCTCCCCTGTCACAGAGGAAGGTGCTCTCGAAAAGGAAGAGAGCACAGGCCGCACTGGTGCGATCGAGAAGCTAGCACACGAGATCTACAAACTCCTCCGGCGCCGCCTCCTGGTGGAGGGCGAGCGAGCCGGTCTCGGTTGCCCCTGGCTCTAGCGGGAGGCGACATGACGACGGGTGCTGGCCAAAGAGCGAAGGCATAGGAGGAAACAGTGGCAGGTCACCTGTCGAAGGGCTACATCGAGGCCATAGACCCGCCACACACCGTGGTGCCCTTCATGTTCAATCCGAGCAGGTATACTATCTCGCGTGCGATCACATACAGGACCGGCGATCAGAAGGGTGTTGACATCCCCGAAACGGAGTTCGAGAAGGGCGAGCCTGGGAAGCTTAAGCTAGATCTGTTCGTGGACGAATACGAGAGCGGTGGCGACGCCTACGATTCGGTCAAAAAGCTGGAGGATTTGACCAGGCCGCACCCAGCCAACAAGGAGGGCGCCAACAAGCCCCGGCCGCCAAGGGTGAAGTTCGGTTGGGGCTTGCGCACCGTCCTATCCAAGGCCGTCATCACAAGTCTTTCCGTTGCCTACACCCTGTTTCACCCAGATGGCCGTCCAGCGCGGGCCACCATCAGCGTCGATCTGCAAGAGGTGAAGGATGTCAAGAGCAGCCAGAACCCCACATCCGGCGGCCAGGCCGGACGGCGCACTCACGTAGTGCTGCCGGGAGAAACGCTGGACCTCATCGCCTACCATGAGCTAGGAGATGCCCGCTATTGGCAGCACATTGCGGAGATCAACACAATAGATAACCCCTTTGCCATCAGGCCGGGACAGTCCCTGGTTATTGCACCCGTAGAGTGAGAAGCCGTGACTACAGACGTTCAAGAACGTATCGTCGCCCAAATATGGGTCACCGTCAATGGGATTGCATTGGCGCAGGAGCTGCTGGACGATCTCAGCAGGGCCATCATCGATAGCAGCGTGCATCTCCCGGACATGGCCGTCCTCGAGTTTGGCAATAGGGCCCTCCGCTGGTCTGAGGCGAAGCGGTTCGAGGTGGGCCAGGAGGTACGCATCGAGCTGGGTGAACGCGATCTCAAGAGAGAGGTGTTCGTTGGCGAGATTACTTGCCTGGAACTGGACATAAACATCTCCGGAACAACGCCCTTGATAGTCCGTGCCTACGACCGCTCCCACCGACTCCACCGAGGCCGCTTCACCCGCTCCTTCACAAATGTGAAGGATAGCGATATCGCCAAGACAATCGCTACTGAACTATCGCTCGGAGCAGACGTCCGGGAAACCGCCGAGGTGCACGAGTACCTGCTTCAGAACAATCAGACCAACTGGGAGTTTCTCCAGGAGCGGGCAATGCGCCTGAGCTTTGAGCTGCAAGTGCGCGACAAGACGCTGGTGTTCAAGCCTCCACCCAGCACTCCGGCCGAGCCGATCGACCTAGCCTGGAACGAAGAACTTCTCTCTTTCCGGGCAAAGATGACCACGAGTGAACAGGTAAGCGAAGTGGAGGTTCGCGGCTGGGACCCGCTGAGAAAGAAGGAGGTCGTCGGCCGCGCCTCCCAGCCCCAGCACACGCCAGAGATCGGCGAGCGTCGGGACGGTGGCACGGTAGCCGCGGACGCCTTCCATCGCGACACCCGGGTGGTGGTTGCCCGTGAGCCCATCTACAGCCAGGTCCAGGCTGACGGTCTGGCCCAGACCATCTTGAACGATTTGGGCGGCACCTTCGTGACGGCCGAGGGCATGGCTATGGGCGATCCACGTCTTCGCCTGGGCAGCGAGGTTAACGTGAAGTACGTCGGCGGGCAGTTCAGCGGCAGGTACGTGGTGACGGAGATCCGCCATGCCTATGAGCCGGAGGGCTACCGCATCGAGTTCAAGTCCACCGGTCGCCGGTCCACCGATGTGCTGAGCATCCTGGCGCGGCCCGTCCCGTTGCGAACCCACGTCCTCACCGGCGTGGTCACCAACAACAAGGATCCCCGGGACGCCGGTCGGGTGAAGGTGAAGATACCCCTCCTGGGGCCGGACATCGAGAGTCACTGGTGTCGCGTTGTCGCTCCAGGGGCAGGGCCCCAGCGCGGCCTGGAGTATCTGCCGGAGGTGGACGACGAGGTGCTGGTGGTCGGCCACGACATCAACAACCTGTACATCTTGGGCGGACTGTGGAACCTCCAGGATGCCCCGCCTCAAAAGAATAGCCAGGCGGTATCTGGCGGCCGTGTGGCCAAGCGAATCATCCGGTCTCGCACTGGCCACGTGATCATGCTGGATGACAGTGACGGCGGAGGCAGCATCACCATTGTCGACAGCACCGAGAAGAACAAGATCATCATCGACACGGCCAAGAATAGCCTTGAGATGGCCGTGGACGGCGATGTCACACTTAAGGCTGGCGGGAAGGTGGAGATCGTCGCCGGGACGGAAGCAAAGATAGAGGCCGGGACGAAGCTCTCGGCCAAGGCGGGCACGGAGGCGAGCCTTGAGGCCTCCACCCAATTGGACCTGAAGGGGGGCACCGGAGCGACGCTTCAGAGCAACATGAAGACAGACGTCAAGGCACCCATGGTGAACATAGGCCAGTAGCCGATGTTGCGACACGACAACTCTATAGGCAAAGAGATCCTTGGAGTCGGCTGGCACTTTCCGGTGCGGGCGGACCGACGCCTTGAAGGCGAGAGCGCAGCACCGGCTAGGGGCCGAGGCGGGATCGCCTTCGTTCGCCACGAGAAGGACATTGAACAGGCCATCCACATTGTTCTCTCCACGAGCAAAGGGGAGAGGCGGATGCGACCTACCTTCGGCTGCGACATCCACTCCCTGGTCTTCGCGCCGGCCAACGCCACCACATTTGGACTCATGCGTAACTACGTCGAGGAGGCGCTTGCCATGTGGGAGCCTCGTGTTGCCGTG
>Ga0315274_10002816_pt1 | contig 25939 bp, 23 predicted proteins | sample YL17G02_20_MG_FD_203700 | JGI IMG/M metagenome (GOLD analysis project Ga0315274, IMG submission 203700) | Sediment microbial communities from Yellowstone Lake, YNP, Wyoming, USA - YL17G02_20 | ecosystem: Environmental > Aquatic > Freshwater > Lake > Sediment | place: USA: Wyoming | collected...
CAAAGAACGGCCTGCTCAAGCCCTTCGCTGAAGGCTATCCCTTTGCCGCGCCTTCAGCCTCGCCAAAATCAACCAGCATCAGGACTTGACATTACACCCCGAGTCTGTGAGGCGACTGCGCCCCTGGCGTACCGAGCCGCATTCGGCGGCGCCAAGATAGGGCCGATCAGGCAGTCATGACCGATCACCTCAACCGTCAGACCCTCCCATCGTCGCTCTCTCGAATCAGCCAGCGCCAGATGGGGAGGAATTGGACACCGCGGCTGGTGATCCTCTCATGCTTCGGCGTGAGGGGCGGTCAGTATGAGATCATCGCGTGCGGCCCGTGCCACCCACTGCCGTCCAAATCCGCAGCAAACCACGCCCACTGTCATTTATCCTCGCACGCCACACTTTCTTGTTGCGACCTCTTGTGCGAAGAGGATTGTGTGGTATAATGCTGATGTACTACTACAATAGTACAGAGGCCATGTTCGACTCCATAGACCCGAAATCGGCACTGCCGATCTACCGGCAGATCACCGACCAGATCCGCTGGCGAGTGGCTGCCGGCGTGTTCGCGCCGGGCGACCGGCTCCCTTCTGTTCGGGAGCTGGCATCACAGTTGCTCGTCAACCCCAACACCATCGCAAAGGTCTACCGCGACCTGGAGCGCGATGGGCTGCTGGAGACGCGGCGCGGCGATGGCACGTATATCGCGAGCGATGCGATCGCACTGGCGGCCTCCGAGCGCACCCGCATCATCGAGGAGGAGCTGCGCTCCATCGCGCGCGACGTGCGCGCCTTCGGTCTATCGGATCAGGCAGCGATGGATCTCTTCCGCCGCATTCTTAACCGCGAGGCCGAGCGAAAGGACCGCAGATGAACGAAACCGGTGCTACTCTGCCAAGTGCCTACTCCGCCGAAGCAGCCGGCGCCGCTTCGGCTGCGAAGGCTGGAAGCGAAGCTCCTTCGCTACGAAGCACGAGTCTGGCCATCCTCACCCAGAATCTGACCAGGCGGTTCGGCCGGCTGAGGGCGCTGGACGAGGTCAACGCCCACATCCCGAAGGGCGCGATTTATGGCCTGATGGGGCCGAACGGCGCAGGGAAGACGACCTTCGTCCGAGTGCTGCTGAACCTGGTCAACCCGACGAGCGGGTCGGCCACCGTGCTGGGATACGATGTTGTTCGCGAACCGGTGAAGGTCCGCCAGCGCGTGGGACACGTCGCCGCGCTCCAGCCGCTGTGGGACTGGATGACGGTGCGTGACTTCGCCGGTTTCATGCGCGGCTGCTATCCGAGGTGGAATTCCGAGGCGGTCTCGACCGTGCTCGATCGCATCGGCATCGACCAGGCGGCCACGCTCGGCGTGCTCTCGCGAGGGCAGCGCGCGGTCGTCGCTATCGCGGTTGCGGTCGGTCACGAGCCCGACCTGCTCATCCTCGACGAAGCACTGACCGGCCTCGATCCCATCGCCCGCCGCGAGGTGTTGCGCAATGTGATCGACGCGATGCAGGCCGAGGGCCGCACGGTGCTGATCACCGGTCAGGACATCGCTGACATGGAGCGCATCTGCGATCACGTCGGCTTTCTGGTGAAGGGGCGGCTGGTGCTGGAGGCGACGCTCGATGATCTGAAGGCCCGTGTGAAGCGGATTCGGGTGGAGCACCCGGGCGAGGCGGAAGTGCTCGTGCCGGCCGGCGCATTCCAGATCGAGCGGCGGCCGCGCGAGACCGTGTTCACGGTCGAGAACTACGCGGAGGCGCTGCTCAGCTCGCTCGACGGCCCTGGACGCCGCGTCAGTGCGGCCAACCTCAGCCTGGAGGATATCTTCATCGATCTGGCTCAGGCGCATATGAAAGGCCAGGACATGGCTGGGGCAGGAGGCAAGCTCCCGCCCAACGTGCCTGGGCATGGGCAGGAGCAAGCTCCTGCCGAACAACTATGAGAAGCGTCTTCGTCAAAGAGTGGCGGCAGGGCCACATGATCGCCCTCTTCGGGCTGCTGATGGGCGGGCTGATCACCGCGCTCTGGGGCATCTTCACTGTCGCCTACGTGAGGAACTGGATCGACCAGGAGAACGTCAACGGCTTCTGCGGGGTGATGTTCTACCTGGTGCCGCTTGCGCTGGCGGTCTTCGTCGGGGCGGGATTGTTTGCGGCTGAGGTGGAGCGCGGCACGATGCCGCTGCTGCTCGCGCTGCCGTTCAGCCGCCGGCAGGTGTGGCTGGGGAAGGTCGCCGCGGGGCTCGCGCTGATGCTCTCGGCGGCGGTGATGGCGATCGTGCCTGGAACCATTGCCACCAGGCCCGCTCTCGAGGAGGTGGGCTTCTGGCAGTTCCTGCCTGAGTTGGCGCTGGCCTCCGCGCTGTTCTACTTCGGCGCGCTCTTCTGGTCCACGGTGCTGGCAACCATCGCCAGCGCATTCCTCAGCGCGATAGCGTCGGCGATCGGGCTCGCCATCGTTGCGGTGTCGCTGATGGTCTTTGGCGGGCGGTTATTCGGGCCGCCACTGGTCGACATCGAGGTCTGGGCACTAACGGCCATACCCGGATTGGTCGCCGGGTCATACCTCGGCTTCGTGCGGGGTGAGGCGTTCCTGGGGAAACGGCGCTGGGCGGGGCCGCTGGTAACCGCGTTGGCGGTCTATCTTGTCAGCATGGTGGCGCTGTGCGGAATGGCGCGGCGGATGACCCGCTATGACCGATCGCAGGTCTACAAGGTGGGAGCGGCGGCGGTCACGGCGAATGGCTCGGCGGTGAGCGCTCTTACTTACGCGTCACCGGTCGAGCTTACCCGCGAGGCCGATACCAGGCTGTACGGGAGGCCGAACGCGGGGGATCGCCGCGTCTACTCGGTCGCTGTCGATCTGGACACGAAGAAGGAGCTGCTCACCAGGCGCGAGGCAGGCGCGATCGCGGTGTCGCCTGATGGGAAGTACGCCGCGGTGCTGACCGGACCGCGGCCGCTGACGTGGCGGGGCGAGAGTTCAGGCAACGGCGGTCCGATCATCGAGATCTGGCACCTATCTCGGAAGCGCATGACCTATCGCGGCGTCCCGGCGCGCGTGAGCAACGGCGGTCTCGGTTCGCTCGAGTGGTCGCCTGACGGCAAGTGGGTCGCCCTCGTGAGCCCGGAGAGCACTGGAGTGAAGATCGTGTTCCTCGGGACCAACGGGATGGTGCGCCGCACGGTGACGGCGCTGGGGTGGTATGGATTTGGGAGCGCCGCCTGGGCATTCGCGCGAAGTGGTGGCGTAGTCTATGCGATGGGCGGAGACGGTGCGGTGACGCGCTATGACATCGCCAGTGGGACGTCGGGGGTGGTCTGGACTACGACCGCGGCCGGCCTCGATCCTGAGCGCTGGGTGTTGACCATGGGCAGGCTCGCGGTTTCACCGGATGGGAGGCGAGTCGCGGTGGCGGTGACGGCGTACGAGCGCCCTGAATCCTATCGCGCCCCGATCGCGCTTGGGCCCGGTCGCCGGAGCGCCCTCGGTCGCTCGATCATCGCCGTCTTCGAGTCCGAGACGCGCCAAGCCCGCGTGGTGGCGAGTTCCGAAGAGCCGGCTGGGGATCAAGCGGGGCTCGCCTGGTCGGGGAGCACGCTCTACTGCGTCAGCGTGCTCGGCGAGGACTGGCAGAGCAGCAGAACCCAAGTGGCGGTGTGGCGCGTAGGGCAGACCCAAGCGAGGATCGCTCCGCTTCCGGTGCGCGGCCCTGTCGAGACTGCGCTCCTGCCCGGAAACCGTTTGCTCGTAGCGCGGAGATGGATCATTGACAGCGATGCCCGCGTTACTCCGACGACGGGAGCAGTCGAAGACGCGCTTGCCGGTTCGAGTGTTGCGGGTATGGACAGCCAGGGTCGGCTGATCGTCACGAGGTGGGAGGGCGAGGAGAAGTCGTACCTGGCGGCGCTCAACGTGGACACCGGGCAGGTCACGAGGATCTACCCCTGAGGGGCGATGAGATGAGAGCGCTGTTCATCAAGGGACTCAAGCAAGGCCGGCCGCTGGTGATCTTCGCGGCGGTGATGGGAGTGCTTCTGGTTGCGGCGTATGCGGCGGTGGGTCGATTCCTGCTTCTCTATGGCGGGCTCGAAACCGAGGTGCTGTCGTATGCTTTCGGCATCGCGGCGGCAGCGATTGCGCCACTGTTCGCCGTCTTCGCGAGCGCTGGCGTGGTCGCGGGCGAGGCGCACGCGGGGACGCTGCCAGTGCTTTTCGGCCTGCCTTTGAGCAGACTTCGCATATGGGCGTCGCTTGCGCTGGCGGCGCTTGCGCTGGCGACCGGAGGCGGGCTTTTGCTGCTGGCGATCGCGCGGGTCGCGCTGCGCAGCCCATTCCTGTCGATGTCGCTTTCGGCGCACCTACCAGACGCGGTGTTCTTCACCCTTTTCCTGCTGTCGGTAGGCCTGGTCTGCTCGGGCCTGGCTCGGAGTGTGACGGCGGCGCTGGCGAGCACAGTGGTTTTGGCTGGTGGGTTCGTCGGGGGCGCGTCGGCGTTAGTCTTCTACTACGGCGCGCCGATCACCGGAGTGCCGGTGCTCGATCTCGCGCTCTGGTGCTTCCTGTCCAGCCCGGCGCTGCTGCTGGGCTCGGCGCTGTCGGTCAGCCGGGGCGAGTTGCTGACAGGGTTCCGCAAGTGGCTGTACTCCGTTCCAGTGACTGCGCTCGCGCTCGCCCTAACAGTGGTGATCGTGTGCGCGGCTGTCCGCACGGCGACCGGCTACCGAAGGTCAGCGGTTGCTGAGGTCCGTGTTCCCGGCACCATGGGCGATGTCATGGGCACGATGACTCAGGGATCTACGCTCTTGCCGCTGATGACCGCCGGAGGAGGGGTGACTGTCTCCCGGGCACGCGGGGATGTGATCAGCGCGTGGCCGATCGAACAGCCGACCCTTGGAACAGCCCTGAGGGAGCTGAAGGGGGCGTTCCACTCATACACGCGCCTGTATACTATCGCGCTTGACCTGAGCTCTGGGAAGGAAGCGCTCATCGAGCGAGCGCCGAGCGTCGTGCTTTCGCAGTCCGGCATGAGCATGGGATGCTCGGCCGACGGCCGGATGGTGGCGATGGTGGCGGCGAGACAGGGATTCACCTGGGGGCGTAATGAGAGCGCACCGCCGGAGCTACGCATCTACGATGGTCAGACAGGGCGGCTCGTGGCGCGAAGCGGCCGCGATCTGCTGGACAGCTCAGACTTGACGGCCAACCTCTCCTGGTCTCCGAGCGGCAAGTACCTGGCGGTGGTCCGGGGGGCGTATGGGGGATGGAATGACCGGAAGGCGGTCATCCGGGTGGTGGACACTGAGGCCAGGCCGCTGAGTAAGGGGCCTATCATCCTCGAGTCGGCCTGCTGGTCACCGGTCGAGGACGTGTTCTACGGGATCGGCGCGAATGGCGCGCTGTGCCGGGTGTCGCCTGATGGGAAGAGCACGACGGTGATCTGGTCGCCGGCGGCGGGGACCAGGAAGGCCGATCGCGGGTTCAGCCGTGACGCGATCTCGCCGGACGGCCGCTTCGCTGTGCTGTCAGAGACCACACAGGAGCCCGTCGCGACCCGGCAGGGATTCCGACAGATTCAGACCATCCGGATCGTGAGCACGGAGAACGGCGAGTCGCGCGTGTTGTGGCGAGATGTAGCTGACAGAGTGTACGAACGCGGAACGAAATGGTCGAGCGATGGCCACTGGCTTTACGTCCTGACATCCTCTTACGACCGGCGGAACTACGGGCAGGCATTCAGGCAGCGTTACCAGCTCTTGCGGGGCTCGCCGGATGAGGGTGGTCTGCGGCCAATCGCGCCGGTGATCGAAGCGAGCCATGTCAGGTTGATGGTTCCACCGGGGTTGGGTGCGGCGCTTCTTCTGGTCTGGCAGCAGGAGCTACCAGGTCCGGGAGACTTCGGCCCGCCGCGCGTGACGGGACACGAACTCCTCAAGGTCGAGGCAGATGGACGCACGCAGCGGCTGCCCACAGCGCAATGGCCGGGGTTCCTTGGATCGCCGGGGGTTGAACTGGGCTTCGACAACCGCGGCCGGCTGCTCTACCTTGCGGGCGATGAGAACGAGGTCGATCCGATGACGGGCGAGCCGACGATGAGCCGCGTCGAGGCGTTGGATATAGCGACTGGCAAGAGCGAGAGGATATACCCGTGAGAGCCTCTGACAATACTGTTGAGCAGACGGGGCAGAGCGCCTCAGGAACTCCTCCCATCATCAACCAGGTGGTTGTGTTAGGCGCTCTAAGGGGTTGAGCCAAGCCTCCACTCAGCAACCGAGATCGCCTTCCTAGAGGGAAGGCGATCTCGGCGCGTTTGGGCACTCACAGGAGGGAACGGACCGGCGGCGGCGCACTCTCTAGGGCGAGCACGGTGAGGTCACCTTCACTTGAGCAGTCACCCCACATCTGAGATGGCGCGCGTGGCACGACGACGCTTTCGCGTCTGGCGCGGGTTCGTGCTTGGGGCGATGCTGCTTCCCTTCAACGTCCTCTGGGTGTTCTGGATGGAGTCCATGGGGGGCCAGGGGCCGTATGTCTCGACCATCTCGATGTTCTTCAATGTCATCTTCATCATGGTGTTCGTGGCGCTGGGAAACTCGCTGCTGCGCAGGCTGAGACCATCGCTCGCCCTCAACTGGCCCGAGCTGATCATCGTCTATGTGATGCTGACCATGAGCACGACGATCATGGGGCACGACATGATGCAGGTGCTCGTGTCGATGCTGACGACCGGCTACTGGTTCGCCAACCCGCAGAACCGGTGGGAGCACATGCTCAACGGCACCACGCCGAGCTGGCTGGTGATCTCCGATCACGACGTCCTCTATGGCTACTGGAACGGCTCGACCACGATGTACCAGTTGCCGGTGCTTCGGGCGTGGCTGACGCCGATTCTATGGTGGGGCGGCCTGATGGTCGTGCTCGTCTTCGTGATGATCTGCTTCTCGGTGGTGTTGCGGCCGCTGTGGGCCGATCGCGAGCGGCTGACCTTCCCGATCATCCAGCTCCCGCTCGAGCTGGCGAACCCGGCGAGCTCGCTGTTCCGCAACCCCCTCATGTGGGTCGGGTTCGGGCTGGCCGGGACACTCGACCTGATCAACGGGTTCGCCTACATCTTCCCCTCGATCCCCTCGATCCCGGTCGGCATCGACCTCGCCCCCCGGATCACCAACTGGCCGTGGAGCGGGGTGGGCTGGCTGCCGGTGACGTTCAACCCATCGGTGATCGGGCTGTCGTTTCTGATGCCGCTCGATCTGCTGTTCTCGTCGGTCTTCTTTTTCCTCTACTGGAAGCTGATGTACGTCATCGCCACCGCCACCGGGGTGACGCAGGGATACACTGGGGGAATGACGGAATCGGTCTTCCCCTACTCGAACGAGCAGATGTTCGGCGGCTTCATCGCCGTCGCACTTGGCTCGCTGCTGCTGGGCCGAACCTACCTGAAGCACGTCTGGCTGCGCGCCATCGGGCGGCGGTCGGAGGTGGATGACTCGGGCGAGGGGTTGAGCTTCCGGACGGCGCTGATCGGTATCGTCGTCGGTCTTGGGCTGCTTATCGCGTTCGCAATCCACGGCCGGTTGAGCCCCAGCCTCTCGGTCTCATTCTTCGTGATCTATGCGCTGCTGGCGCTTGCGGTTGCCCGCATCCGGGCCGAGTTCGGCTCCCCGGTGCACGACTTCCACCACACCGGCCCCGACTACACACTGGCCTACGTGCTGGGCACGATGAACCTTCGCCAGACCGACCTGGGTATGCTCCAGCAGTTTTTCTGGTTCAACCGGGCGTACCGCGGGCATGCCATCGGCGACACGCTCGAGGGCCTCCAGATGGGGGCTCGCGCCGAGCAGAACGGCCGGCCCATCGTGATCGCGCTCGTGCTGGCGACCGTGATGGCGATAATCGCCGCGTTCTGGGGGTGGATGTACTTCGCCTACAAGATCGGCGCCTCGGGCGGCTGGGTGTACGGGGCCGACTGGTTCGGGCGAGAGTCCTACGGCCGGCTTCAGTCCTGGATCGAGAGCCCGAAGCCGGCGAACTTCGTTGCACCGGTTGCGATGGCGGCGGGCTTCGCGATTTCTATGCTGCTGGCGCTGGCCCGCGCTCGCTTCGCCGGATGGCCGCTTCACCCCGTGGCGTTCGCGCTGTCGGCAAGCTGGTCCATCCACCTCGTGTGGATGCCGATGTTCATCGCATGGCTGACGAAGCTGCTCGTGCTTCGATACGGGGGGTTGCGCTTCTACCGGCGCGTGTTGCCGTTCTTCTTCGGCCTCATCATGGGCGAATCAGTGGTCGGCTGCGCGTGGCCGCTGGTGGGGCTGATCTTCCACGTGCCGAGCTACAACTTCTTCGGGTCGTAGGCGCGCTCGCCTAGTTCGCCGCCACCTGATCTACGCCACGGAACATCTGCTTCAGTCGCTCGACATCCGCCGGTGGCAGCGGCGGGCTGGTGAGGGAGGCGGCGTTCTCCTCGATGTGTTCCAGGCTACCCGTGCCTGACAGCACGATGTGAACCCCGGGCTCGTAGCGGCAGAACCGGTAGGCCGCATCGGCCAGGCTCGTCGCGCCGCCCTCGCGGACGAGGGACGATAGGTCCTCCCCTTCAGCGACAAGGCCAGAGTCCACAAACCCTTTCTGCCTCATCTCGGCGATCGCCTCACGAGCCAGATCGTGGGTTGTCAGCGCGTGCCTGACAGCGAACATGTTGAGCACGCCGATGTTCTTCCGCTGGGTGATCGAGAAGACGCGCTCGCGGGCTGACTGGTTCAGGAGGTTGAAGCCGATCATGATGACATCCCAGCAATCGTCCTGCACGGCCCGTTGCAGCATCTCGTGGCGCGTGTCTGAGGCAAACCCCTCGGTAGCGCCGATGAACCGGAGCTTGCCCTGCTCGCGGAGCCGCATCAGCTCCGGGACCAGTTCGTTGACCGCATGCTCGTAGTGCTTCCGGCGGACGGCATGCAGGTGATAGACGTCAACGTAGTCCAACCCCAGGCGCTGGAGGCTCGCCTCCAGCGCGGGTGCGATGTCGCCGGCCCCGATCGGCTCGTCGCCATCCCCTGTCGGGGCCTTCTTCGTTGAGACGACGATCTGCTCCCGTGGCACGCCCCGCAGCCCGCGGCCCAGGATCTTCTCGGTATCGTAGACCTCGGCGGTATCGAAGAAGGTGACACCGAGATCGAGCGCACGGCGCACGACCGCGACGGACTGCTCCTCGCTGCTACCATAGCTCTGGCCGAGGCGGCTCCACCCGCCGCAGCCGAGGCCCATCACGCTGACCTGTAGCCCCGTCCTGCCGAGTGTCGTGTAGTCCACAGGCTACCCTCCTTCACTGATGCCGCAGGTCATTCGCGCGTCGGCGGCTCCTTGCCATCGTCGGAGAAGACCAGCACTTCGCTGCCGACAACTGCGCCCGGCCGGTCGCGTGTGGGCGCGGCGATGTTCGGCGCGCCCTCGCCTTCTGCGAGTGGCACCAGGGCGACGACGAACTCGACCTCGCGCGCCTTGCCAGGTGCCGAGATTCGAAGGGTGAGCGGCGACTCGACATTGATGTGCGCGCCGATGCCCGGCACGACGCTCATGGTGCAGCCGGGCGGCGAGAGCACGCGGCCGACGAGCCTGGACTTCTCGCAGGTGATGGTGAAGGCGTCGCCTTCGAACTGAACCTTGCCTCCTGGCTGGAGCACGAAGTCGAATGTCGCCGGCTGGGTGGTCCGCGCTCTGTCCCGGACCACTACACTGCCCCACTTGCCCGTCCTGGCGTCTGGCATGACGAGGGCGATCTCGCGCACCACCGACGCCGCGCTCTCATAGGCCGTCGTCGCGTCCGAGCGGAACCAGATGACATCGTTCTCCTCACGCGCATCCGTGATCGTGCCGCGGCTGTCCTCATCGCGGCGCTGGTTCTGCTCGTCGATCACCAGGCAGTTATGCCCATAGGTGGCGTTGCTGAAGTATGGGACTGATTTGTCGAAATAGCCCGGCCCGACTTCGCCATAGCCGTAGTCGCGCAGTAGCCACTCGCCGGCCGCGTTCAACAGGAAGTTGTTGACATCGAGGTGCGAGTGCGAGACATCCGCCCTGCCGCTGCGGAGATGCAGCGTGAGCGCGTCTTCGCCCCAACTCGTCCGCGCGGCAGCGAAGCCCGTCTGCTTGAACGCGTGCCAGAGCGGCTGGTCGTATGGCACCCGCGGCGCGACCGTCGGGTCGTACCAGAGCAAGGCCCAGCAGGTCGCGTCGATGTCACGGCGATCCGGCAGCGCCTCCGCCAGCCACTGCGTCATCGGGTCCTTGTACTCCGACGCCAGCCGGTACATGAGCGGCCGGATGGCATGCCAGTCCCTCGTCGGACCATCGCCGAAGTTGGCGATCGTTGGGATGCTCGGCCCCGACATGTAGAGCCGGAAGAGCGGAGTGCGCCGGAAGTACGGATGGGCGTACGGATCGGCAGACGCGTAGGGCCGGACCGCCTCCATCAGGCGCAGCAGCGATTCCATGCCATAGCCCCAGTAAGGAACCCCTTCCTCGTATGCGCCCTCGTCCGGCAGCTCTGCGATGATGTGCTCGCCGCCCCAGACGCCCTTCGCCAGCCACGCGCCAGCATCGGGCTCCTCGCCCGCGAGGGCGATGCCAGTGACCGCGATAGACTGGTAGTTGCACCATGAGTGGTTCTGCCGCCACTCGGTTTTCCACCAGCCGCGGTCGTTGATCCCCTCGGCCGCCTCGTACATCACCCGCCCATGCTCGGTCAGGATCTGGCGGAGGCGCCTGCGGTCCTCGGGGGACCAGCGATCATAGAGCCAGTCATAGGCGACGGAGATGCCCACGAGTTCATGAGCCGCGGCGAGATCAGTGCCCTCGAACACGCCCGCGCCCCAGAGCGGATACTCGCCCGGCTTCAGCGCCCACTTCCGCACCAGCCCAAAGTACTTCGGGTCGGGATCAAGCAGCGCGAGCAGCGCCATACCAGGCAGGTTGTAGCCGAACTGGCGCTGCCAGAGCATCTCGTCGTTCGGCGTACCGGGCCGGGTGGGGTCGCCCTCGATGGGGCGGTTCTCGGGCGGGTTCTCATCGAGCGCGCGGTCCACCGCGGCCTTGAGCTTCTCCCACCTCTCTCGATGGGTAGTCTGAATGGCCTGCCTCAGCCGCGCCAGCCCATCCGCGCGGAAGAACAGGCGCGGCCGTCCGGCGGCCACAACTCTCGCGTTGAGCTCCGTCGCACTCATGTCGGGATTGCCTCCTCCGCTATCGGCCGACGCGGGCCAGCCAGCAAGTAACACTCCGAAGAACACGATGTAGGGCAGGAGCGTGCTCCTGTTCCACGGCTGCGCCCTCACTCGTTGGCCACCTTCCTGAAGATCAGGCAGTAGTGATGATGGTAATTCGGCACGAACACCTTCGGGTATCCCCAGATGCCGAGTGGCTTCGTATTCTGGCACCAGATGCGCTCTCCCTGGAACAGCCACCTGCTGGCGCCACGGCCAGGCCGCTTGATCCGCCGCGCCAGGTCCCAGGCGAGCATTCTCACCTGACCATCGGGGTCGCGGAGATTCTGCGCCACGACGACGAGGTACTTCCCGTCCTTGATGCACCGGCGCACGGAATCGAAGACGCGGCCGAGGCCGTCGACGAAGTCGCCGTACTCGCGTACGTTGCCCAGGTCCGCGGGATCATCTGAATACTTCGTATCGAGGCCGCGCGCGGCGCGCTGCTTGTGCTTGGAGAACACGCCGCCCCGGCTCGTGCGAAGCATGCGCCAGTAGGGCGGCGATGTGATGACGAAGTCGAACTGCGGCAGGCCGCGGGCGAACGCCATGTCGGCGGCCTCGAGGTCGGCGCGCCGCTCTCGCCAAAAGGCGGTGTTGCCGATGTCACACGCGTCGCCACGAAGGACGAACTGGGGGGAGGTGAGGTTTTGCGTGCGCCGCTCGGCGGTTGCCGCGTATCGTTCGCTCAGCTCGACGCCGACGCCGATACGCTCGTTCTCCTGGCACGCCACCAGCGTCGCGCCGGAACCGAGGAAGGGATCGAGCACCGCGCCGCCGCGCTTGGTGAAGAACCGGAGGAACTCCGCCACCATCTCCTCGGGGAACCGGGCCGGATGAAGCTCTGTGTCCTTGTTCCTCCAATAGCGCGGCGAATCGCACACGAACCAAGTCCGAGTGAACTTGATCCACTCCTTGCCGGTGAGGTCGTTCAGGTCGTTGGGTCTACGCATGTCAGGTGAAGGTCCTTGGGCGCGACGCGCAGGTCCCGCCCTGTCAAGTGATCCACCATACGTACAGGACAGCAGCGAGGCAGCCGGTCCTGCGACCGTCTACGACTGGCGGCTTGTAGCCGACTGCTCCTGGCGGGAGATCCTCCGGAGCCTCCCTTGGGTAATCGCACTCGGGGTGGAAGACATGGAAACCGAAGTACGTGCCGTCCGGACGGTCGTGGAACTGATGTGCGAAGACGCCCACGGCGATCTGGGTTGCCACTTGCTTGCCGCAGGCGTCACAATGCAGGAAGGTCCATCGATCGTGGGCATGGTCATGTGGCACCAGCCGTTGCCCTGTGACGAATGGATTCTTCGAGTCCATGCTGTAGCGCCACGGTGGCAATTCGCGACCGCAGGCAGCTTCAAAGCGCCGGTCACTTTCCACTTCGTGTTCGTAGGGTGAGGGGCCGATAGTGGCGACCCACGAGATGAAGGTGACGGTGTCGCCAAGCCAGAGGGCCGCGCAGTACGGGTGGAAGTACTCCTTGCCGTAGTAGTCGTGCGTGATCTCCTGGAACCCATAGACCCACAGGAGCTGCCCGTTACACTCTCTCAGCAAGCGCACGAGCGGAGAAGGAGCTTTCGGCTCCTCCTTGCGCTGATCGTCATACGCGCGCCAAGTCACGCCGGCCTCCTGTTCACTCGCTACGTCACCGCCATCTGGAGCATCGTGCTTGCGGACATGAACTGACTTCCCTGCTGCAACAGGATGCACTTCCGTCTGCGTCAGTGGCGGACGGGGCGGACCGGCTTCGTTCGCTTCACCCCGCCAACCTCTCCCTCAACCTCGTATACCTCCTCGCCGGACGGTTGTTTCGCACTGCCTGCCAGACAGCGGGGCGGTTGCCGACGAAGACGCACTTCTTCTGGGCGCGGGTGAGGCCGGTGTAGAGAAGGTTGCGCTGGAGCATGATGTACTGGCTGGTGTGGCAGATCATTACCACCACCGGATACTCGCTGCCCTGGGCCTTGTGGACGGTGAGCGCATAGGCAAGCTCCAGCTCGTCAAGCTCGTCGTACTCGTAGAAGGCGGTGTTGTCGAAGAACTGCACCGTCGCCTTGCCCGTCGCCGGCTCGGCGGCCAGCACGGTACCAACATCGCCGTTGAACACTTCCTTCGTGTAGTTGTTGACGGTCTGGACGACCCGGTCGCCCTCGCGGATAACCTTCTCGCCGCGCTTGAGTTCCCGCGTGCCGCGACCCGGCGGGTTGAGCGCAGATTGCAGCACCGCGTTCAGCTCGATGGTGCCGAGCGCGCGCTTGTTCATGGGTGTGAGGACCTGGATGTCCTGCGGCCGGAAGCCCTGCTGCGGGAGGTCCTCGCCGACGAGGTGCACGATACGCCGGACGATGGCCTCCTGATCGTTCTCGGAGATGAAGATCGAGTCATCCTCCGGCCGCGGCGGGACGCGGAACTCAGGCGTCTGCCCCGCGTTGACGCGGTAAGCGTTCATCACGATCTGGCTCTCGCGGTCCTGACGGAAGATCTCAGTGAGCCGCGCCACCGGCACCGCCTTGGAGTCGATCAGATCGCGCAGCACTAGCCCCGGCCCCACCGATGGGAGCTGATCGACATCGCCTACCAGGATCAGCCGCCCCTTGTCGGGCACCGCGCGCACGAGCGCGTGAGTGAGCTCGACGTCGAGCATGGAGGCCTCGTCCACGATCACGACGTCGGCCTCGAGCGGGTGTTCGTCGTTTCGGCGGAACTCCCACGCGATGGGGTCGATCTCGAGCAGCCGGTGGATGGTCTTCGCCGGCCTGCCTGTAACCTCTGAGAGCCGCTTCGAGGCGCGGCCGGTCGGGCTGGCGAGCGCGACGGTGCAGCCGCACTGCTCGAACAGGTCGACGATGGCGCGCGTGACGGTGGTCTTGCCGACGCCGGGCCCACCGGTGAGCACCAGCACCTTCTCGGTGAGCGCAAGGCTGACGGCGGCGGCCTGCTGCTCGGAGAGCGCGGTCCCGGCAGCCATTCGGTCACCGGCGAGCCATGAAGACAGCGACTCCGCGGTGGCCTTCGCCGCCGGCTCGGCTGTTCGCAGACGGTGCAGATGGCGCGCCACCTCGCGCTCCGCCTTCCAGAGCCGCGGGAGGTAGACCGCAGCCATCGTCTCGCTCGCCTGCCCAGGGCTGTGGCGGACCTCGACTCCCTCTTCGACGACGAGCCACCCGCTCGCGCAGAGCGCCTGCTGCGCGTCGGCCAGCGCCTCCCCGTCATCGCACTCGAGCAGCCGCGCCGATTGCTCCAGCAACGCGCCCTCGGACAGGAAGCAGTGGCCCTGATGGGCCGCCTCCTGGAGCGCGTAGGTGATGCCCGCCTGGAGCCTGAACGGAGAGGCTGATGAAAGCCCCAGCGACCGCGCGATGCGATCGGCCGACTTGAAGCCGATCCCGTCGACCTCCATGGCGAGCCGGTACGGGTTTTCTTCGACCACCGCGTCGGCCTGGGCCCCGTAGTGCCGGTGAATGCGGATCGCCTGGGCGGAGCTGATGCCCATGCCCTGGAGCCGCATGAGCACGCCCTGCGCGTCCTCCTCGCGCTGGCGCTTCCACTCCTCGCCGATGGCGAGGGCCTTCTTCTCGCTGATGCCCTTGATGGCGGCGAGCTGCACGGGGGTTTCCTCGAGCACCCGAAGCGTATCGTCGCCGAAGCGCTCGATGATCCTCTCCGCCAGCGCCGGCCCAATGCCCTTGACCGCGCCGCCCGCGAGGAAACGCCTGATGGCGTCGAGGGTCATGGGACGTTCGACCTGATAGCGGATGAAGCGGAACTGCTCGCCGTACTTCGGGTGTGTTGTCCAGTCGCCCCACAGCCTCACATCCATCCCCGGCTTGGCGCCGGAGATGCACCCCACGATCGGCACGACCTCGCCGGCGCCGCCTGACTGCTCCCCTACCCGCAGCCGCGCGACGGTCCAGCCATCTTCCGGGTTGTGGTGGCGGACCTGCTCAATGGTGCCGACCAGCTCGCGGAGATCATCGTGGAGGGCCGCGTCGGATGAGGTCATGGGTGAGGTGTTCGACAGGCGGCGGCCCCGACCTCCACCTCGGCAGCGCCTTCGGCGGCGGGGCATCCGGTCAAACACTGCGCGGAGAGTCGCCTCAGGCGAACTCTCCGCGCTATCAGGTCATATCCGCCGGTCCCCAGACCTGGCGAATGGAACTGCAGCCCCTGTCAGGCCGTGGACCGTTGCCTGACGACCTCGGCCGGGGCACGCCGAAGGATGTCCTCGAGGTCATGCCTGAGACCAGTCGGGAGAATGGCGTCGAGGAACAGCCGGCGCCACGAGGGTTCCATTTGCGCGGCGACTGCCGCCAGCTCGGAGACGTCGCCCGTCCGGCGCCACGCGCCCATTGCTTGCCTCCAGTGCTGTATCGCTCGTCCCTTGTTCCTCAGCATGGCCCGCGCTCCTGAGACGACATGATCGCTTCGTCCGAGGCTAAGATACCATGTGGCTGTTGCCAATATGTTTCATAGAAGTAACATGCATGCGCGATGCGGCGGCATTTGGCGCGCATTATTGACAATACAGACCGTGGGGTGTTCCCTCGCTCGGCCGCGCCAGGTCGGCTTGTCCTGGTTCTGCTACAGCGGGACGACGCTCACTTGGTTTCCGTGGGAACGCTCGATGCCAGTCCATCCGTCCCGAGTTGGCCGGCCAACCCCGCAACGGGTTCCCTCACAGGACCTGCTGCTCTCGAAGCGCGAGCACCGGCGGGCGCATCCGCTCCCCGCAGGACGGCGGCGCCGCCGGTCGCCGGCTTGGTTCTCAGACGCGACAACGCCGGCCGCCTGACATCATTGACACGGCCTCCGGTGCATGTAGAATCAAGGCGCGCCTGAGTGCCGGCATGTAGGTCTCCCGCCGCCGGCGCCGGGCACGAAACGGAGGGAAGTCATGGCTCAGGCATCCACGAAGAGGACCGTCACCGAGCACCGTTTGGCCAAGTCGCATCTCGGCCATGCGCAGCACCTGTGCGAGCTGGTGGCGAAGCGCAGGATGGACCAGGTTGCCGAGGTCTCGGCCGGCGCGAAGTACATCTGCAACATCTGCGGCCGGGCGGCGGCGAAGGCGGTGAACCTCTGCGAGCCGGTCGAGATCTGAACTCGGCGGAATCGGTTGGATGGAATGGGGCCCACTGTCGGGCCCGGTTCGTCTGGCCCATGTCGGCCTGCGCGGTCTGGCAGGACGCGCGCAAGGCCGGAGGGAATCCAGTCCACGGAGGTTCCCATGGCAAAGATCTACTACGACGCTGACGCAGACCCATCGCTGCTGCGCGACCGCACGGTCGCGATCATTGGCTACGGCAACCAGGGCCAGGCGCAGGCGCTGAACCTGCGCGACAGTGGGGCGAAGGTCATCGTCGGCGGCCTTCGCGACGCGACGCTGGAGCGGGCGACGTCAGACGGCTTCGAGACGATGAGCGTCTCGGAGGCGGCGAAGGTGGGCGACATCATCTGCTTGCTGATCCCAGATGAAGTGCAGCAGAAGGTGTACCGGGATGAGATCCTCCCCCACCTCACGCCCGGCAAGGCGCTCGACTTCGCGCACGGCTATAACGTCCACTACGGGTTCATCGCTCCTCCCAGGGAGATCGACGTCATCATGGTCGCGCCTCGCATGATCGGGGTCGGGGTGCGGTCCGCGTATCTGGCAGGTAAGGGCGTGCCGGCTTTCGTCGCGGTGCACCAGGACGGCTCCGGGAATGCCTGGCCCAAGACCCTTGCCTTCGCCCAGGCGATGGGCTGCACTCGCTCGGGAGCGATCGAGTCGACCTTCGCCGAGGAGACCGAGCTCGACCACTTCACCGAGCACTTCGTCTCGCCGGCCATGTTTCGCATCCTGGTGGGCTCGTACGACTTCCTCACCGCCAACGGCTACCAGCCGGAGGCGGTGCTGATGGAGCTGTGGGCATCGAAGGAGGCGGCGGAAGTGCTGGAGCAGATGGCCGAGGTCGGGATCTTCCAGCAGATGGCTCTCCACTCGCCCACCAGCCAGTACGGCACCCTCACGCACATGGAGAGCAGCTTGCCGGCCGAGGTCGAGGACTGCATGGAGGCCGCGCTCGCCGAGATCAAGGACGGCAGCTTCGCCCAGGAGTGGGAGCTGGAGCAAGCAGCCGGTTATCCGGTCTACACGCGGCTGAAGCAGGAGGCGTTGAGCCACCCGGTCAACGGGGTCGAGCGCACGGTGCGCGAGCTTCTTGGGTAGCGCTCTCCGGCGGTCACAGCTCCTGCAGCAACTCGATCGGAATGCCGTCCGGGTCGCGGAAGAACGCGACGCGCAGCCCTTGCACGCTTTTCGGCTCGATGTGGAAGTCGTAGCCGAGGGCCTTGATGCGGGCGTACTCGCGGTCGACATCATCGACACTCAGCGCGAGATGCACGTAGCCCACTTCCCCCCGGTCCTCGCCAGGGTCCTTCGGCTTCGCTCCGCCGAAGAGCTCGACGGAGGTGTCGCCGAGCGCGAGCATGATGAGGTAGCTGCCGTCGTCGAAGTGCAGCCGCTTCTTCTCACGCATGCCCAGGACGTCTCGGTAGAACGCGGTTGACCGCTCGATGTCGGTCGTCTTGATCGCGATGTGATGGAAGCCCTTGATCACGTAGCGCTCCTCTGTTCCGTGGCAAGCCGCTTAGCGGCTAACCGATTACTTGACTTCCGAGAACTTGGACTTCGGGTTGCCGCACACCGGGCACTTCTCAGGCGCCTGGCCGACGACGGTGTTGCCGCACACGCTGCAGACGAAGATGGCCGCGCTCGGAAGGTCTTTGCCCGACTGGAGCGTCTTCAGCGCGTTGCTGTAGAGATCGTGGTGGATCTCCTCGACCGCCAGCGCGTTTTTGAACGAGATCACGGCACCCTTATTGCCCTCGGCTTCGGCCTCGGTCACGAATCCCGGGTACATGCTCCTGAACTCGTACGCTTCGCCGCCAATCGCCACCTGAAGGTTCTCCGCCGTGGTCTTCACCCCGCCCATGACGCGGAAGTGGGCGTGGGCGTGAACGGTCTCCGCCGCAGCCGCCGCCCGGAACAGCCTCGCGATCTGCGGATACCCATCGGCATCGGCCTTCTCCGCAAACGCCAGGTAGGTTCGGTTCGCCTGGCTCTCGCCGGCAAATGCTGCGCGCAAGTTGTCGAGAGTGGCCATGGTCCTATCCTTTCCTCGTAGCAGGCGCTCGGTAGAGACTGTGGTTGCACCCCAGTCGCTTCACCGCGACCGCGAACCTTCCTGTGTCCCGTTTCGCCACGCCTCGTGCTTCGTAGCGAAGTTGCTTCGCTACTTCGCAGAGTAGCAGCCAAACCTATCTATCGGCCGTAACCGCCGACACGATGTGGGAAAGGGGCGTCGACGATCACCGCCGATCGAGCCAGGCAGGCACGTATCGCCAGGCCGTCCTCAGCTCCGCCTCCAGCAACCTGCAGTTGGGCGAGAGCGACTCGAGGAGACGCCAGAAGTTCCCTGAGTGGTTGTGGTGGACGGTATGACAGAGCTCGTGGAGCATCACCTGTTCCACCATAGGAGGCGGCAGGAAAAGCAGCTTCTGGTTGAGGCTGACGCAGTTCCGCGCCGAGCAGCTTCCCCACCTGGTTCGCTGTGACCTGACGGCGACGCGGGATATTGGGAGGTCGTTTCGCGCGCTCAGGTCGGTGAGCCACGGCCTGAGGTGAGCGCCGGCCTTGTTGCGCAACCACCGCGAGAGCGTGTATCTGCAAGCATCGGCATTTTCGATGACACCGTCTATGACGAGCGCGAAGCGGTCGGGCGCCGCGGGCGGCCGCACCGTGCGGTATTCCACTCGCCACTCTTCGTCGATAGCACGCAGTCTGATCAAGGCTGGCAGGTCGCCGGACTCGTCGGGGTCAGCGGCCGCGTGGTGCTCGGCCACCTTTCGCCGGATTCGCTCGATCCACCGCCGCTTGTGCTCCAGAACCTCCGGGATCTCCCGTCGATCGAATCCCTTCGGGATCACCACGGTCACGCTGCCGTCGCGTGTGGAGACGAGAAGCCGAACGTGCTTCGCCCTGGCACTCTCCTTGATCGTGTAGGCTGCCTCGTCTGGCGTGTAGCGGAGGCTCACTCGGAGACCAGGGTCAGATCGGCGACGACGGGCGGCTCAGGCCAGAAGTTGCGGACGCGCACCTGGACGACTGCCGCGAAGTGCGCCTCGGCTGAGGGCAGCAGACGCGCGAGCACGGCGACCGATCGCGCGTCGGTGAGCGCGCGCACCGCCGCATGGGTGCCGAAGGCGTGGCACCCGGCGAAGAGCAAGCAGGTGCCGGACCCCTTCGGGCTTTTCGCCTTGACGACCAGCCCGAAGTCGCTAAAGTCGTTGGCGACGCGCTCGCCGCGTATCGGGTCAGGCACCCAGGTCTCGCCGGTGTCGCGGTTGTGGAGGACATAGGTCGCCAGCTTCGCGCCGCCGCGGCTGCTGAGCTCGTAGGGCATCAGCCTGTCCCAGTGCCTGAGCAGCTCGACCGCGGCACGATTCTGGCGGGGACCGCCGAGCACGACGAAGCTCTCGTGCACGTCCATGCTCCGCTTCGACGCGGGGTCGCTGTCGAGGTAGACATCCAGCCGCGAGGGGAAGAGATGGTCGCCGAGCTGGATGAGCGCGTACATCTCGGGCAGGGTGGCGGTCTGCCGCTCCTCGCGCGAGGAGATGATGACCGGGACCCGGTCGCCGCAGAACTCCCAGAGCGGCCTCGCGAGCCGCCCGTGCCCCTCCAGGTAGCCCCGGAGCGCCTCCCGCAGGTGGTGGGCCTTCGGGATGTGGGTGAGGGCCACCAGCTCGTTGAGTGCCTCGAGGACGTCTCGCGGGTACTGATTCGTCACCGCTACCAGCTCCGACTCGCCCGATCGTCGCGGCGCCATGCCCTCTCCTCGTGCTCGTTCTGCGCGATTCTAGCGCAAGACCGCCCAAAGTGCAATCTGAGTCATCATCTCGCACGTGGATGCTTGACTGATATTGTTAGTTATTGTACGTTATGGTATCTCCATTGCAGGGTGTTGACATGACTTTGCGCTTTGGAACTGATGGCGTGCGCGGCGTCGCCAATACCGAGCTGACCCCCGAGCTGGCCGTGGCCTTCGCCCGCGCTTCGGTTTCCGTTCTGGCCCGCGACGGCGGTGTGAGTCGCTTCCTGGTCGCCAGGGATACTCGCGAATCCGGCGACATGCTGGAGGCGGCCGTCGCGGCCGGCCTGTGCTCGGCGGGAGCAGAGGTGATGCTCTGCGGCGTCATCCCGACGCCCGCGCTGTCCTGCCTCGTTCCGGAGGCGGGCGCCTCGGGCGGGATCATGATCTCCGCCTCCCATAACCCCTACGAGTACAACGGGCTCAAGTTCATCGACCACGCGGGGGACAAGCTCTCCGAGGCGGAGGAGGCAGCGATCGAGTCCTGCGCCTATGAGGCCGAATGCGCGCGGCCGAGTCCGCTCGCCGGCCGTGTTGGTCGCGCCAACGGACTGGTCACGGCGTACGCGAAGCGCCTGCGGAGCTTCGCGCCGGCCGGGCGCATCCATGGCGTGTGCATCGTAGTCGACTGCGCCCACGGCGCTCTCAGCGAACTCGCGCCCCGGGTGCTGACGGAGCTAGGGGCGGGCGTCATCCCGCTCAACTGCTCCCCCACAGGCACGAACATCAACGATGGCGGGGCCGTCAAGCCGCAGCGGCTCGCCGAGGAGGTGCGGCAACACGCGGCCGTGGCCGGCCTCGCCTTCGACGGCGACGGCGACCGGCTCGTAATGGTTGATGAGAAGGGCGCGGTGATCGACGGCGATCAGATCCTCGGCATCTGGGCGAAGGACCTCGCCGCGCGCGGCGCGTTGGCGGACGATCTGGTCGTCGGAACCGTGCTCACCAACGGCGGCCTGGAACTGTTCCTCAGCTCGTTCGGATGCCGCTTGCTCCGCGCTCCGGTGGGGGATCGCTACGTGGCTGCCCAGATGGCGGGGGCCGGGGCAGCACTTGGCGGCGAGACCTGTGGGCATATCATCTACGCGCCCCACCTCTCCAGCTCGGATGCGCTCCTGACCGGTATCGCGATCCTGGGCATCGTGGCGCGAAGCGGCATGCCGCTCTCCGCGCTCGCCGCGGCCATCGCAAAGCGGCCGCAGGTTTCGCTCAATCTTCCTATGGAGCGCGGGCATGAGATACTCGATGATCCCGACATCCGCCTCGCGGTGAGCGAAGCTGAGGGAGCGCTTGGACTGCAGGGCCGGGTCGTGGTGCGCCCGTCAGGCACTGAGCCGGTGGTCCGGATTACCTGTGCGTGTGACGACGAGCGCCAGGCGCGCGCGGTGGCGGAGGAACTGGCCACCGTGGTCGAGCGCTGTGCCGATAGGGAAAGAGCGCATGCTGACATCGCCGCATGATTACTTCGACCTCGAGGAGTTCCGGCACCGAACGCTCTTCGACAGCGTCGAGCACGTTTGGGAGGCGCTGGACCGGCTCACAGACTGCCTCGACTCTCATCGATGCTGGGAGATTCTCGGCAAGGTCGCCCCGGAGGCGATCCTGCGCGGGCCGGTATTCATCGGCCGCGGCACCGTCGTCGAACCCAACGCCATGATCATCGGGCCGGCCGTCATCGGCGAGAACTGCGTCATCAGGCACGCGGCCTATCTTCGAGGGTACGTGCTAGCGGGCGACCGATGTGTTATCGGCCACTGCACCGAGGTGAAAGCATCGATCATGCTCGATGGCGCGGCCGCGCCGCACTTCAACTACGTTGGTGACAGCATCATCGGGAACGATGTGAACCTCGGCGCGAGAACGATCTGCGCCAACCTCCGGCTCGACGAAGGCGAGGTGTGGGTGACCGACAAAGGGGGCGAGAAGATGCGGACCGGCCGAGGCAAGCTCGGAGCGATCATCGGGGATTCATCGCGCACCGCCTGCAACATCGTGCTGAACCCGGGGACGCTGCTGCCCAGGCACAGCGTCGTCCGCCCCTCGACGCTGCTCGCGGTGAGCCCGGATGGCTTCGGGAGGACAGGCCGCGGGCCGGGAGCCCGCAGAGGGGCTCTCCTATGACTCCAGCCGCTTGAGCAGCGGCCGCATCTGCACCCGCGCTTTCTCCAGATTATGCTCCCACCGCTCCAGATCGCCTGACACCCACCCCTCGGTTGCGTAGGCGATGCAGAGCAGCGCGTCCTGGAAAAGGTCGTGGGACTCCGACCACTCGGTGGGGGGCACAAGCTCGTCGAACTTCACGAACAGGTTCCGGCTGCGCCGGCCCAACAGATCGACCTTCGCCGCCTCCGCTTGGTCGACCACGCCGTTCGGGGCGGGCAGGACGGTGAGCTTGTCCCAGATCCCCTGGAAGCGGGCGATGATCGGGGCCATCTGCTCGCGGTAGCGGCGCCGCTCGCGCATCTCTGCAAACACCGTCTGGAGTGAATCTCCGATGGCAGCGGCGAGGGCCGCGGCGCACTCCTCGAGGCGGGCGCGCACGTCAACCCCCGGCTTCACGAGCCCCGCCCGTGCCAGCACTGAGGGCGCGGAGACGACCGCTCCCGGGTGGCACCCACACTCCCGCAGCGTCGTTGACGCCTGGCAGGCGGTGGATCCATCGATGGCGACGATGAAGCTCCTCGTGCCGCGCGGGCACTCCGAGGCGACCCCGATGGCGGCGTCGGGAGTGGATGCCACAAGAAGATCGGCGGCGCGGCGGGCGATATCGCAACCCACATGCCCTGAATCGGCGCATGGGATGAGGATGACGGTCGGCTCTGCTGGGTTCATGACCACCTTCTCCATCACGGTGTTGCTGTCGTACACCCCCACTTCCACTTCATCGCTGCGAGCAAGAAGTGCTGCCGTCCCGGGCGCCCTCTCCTGCGCGGGGGTCGAGTGGGACAGGCTGTGGCTCAGCCATTCATAGACGCCGGCACCCACAACCGCGCCAAAGATCGGCGCGACGATGTAGACGGTGAAGAAGCCGCCGCGCGGCCCGGGGATGGCAACCGCGCCCCAACCGAGCAGATAGGCTACGAGGCGGGGACCGAAGTCCCGCGCCGGGTTGAGGCCCGCCTGGGTTAGAGGGGCGATGATCATGATGATGACCGCGAGCGCGAGCCCAATGAAGACTGGCACGGCATGGCGCGGCCCGACGGGATTGCGAGCAGAAGTCAGGGTGAAGACGAAGCAGGCGAGAAAGGCGGTGCCGATCGCTTCCGCGAGAAAGGCCGTGGTGACGGGCACCTCACGATAGGCGTCAGCACCGGTGCCGATCATGGCCGGATTGGGGAAATACTCACCGAACACCATCGCCGATAGCTCGCTGCCGAGTCCGCCCCTGACCAGATGATGAATGACCTCGAAGTGCGCGAGCAGCCCGTGGAAGAGCCCGTAGAGGATGAGCGATCCGCAGAATGCGCCCGCGACCTGAGCGACGACGTAAGGGCCGATCTTGGCCTTCGGAAAGCCTCGCCAGACCGCGAGGGCGACAGTGATGGCCGGGTTGATGTGGGCGCCGCTGACTGCGCCGGTGGCGTAGATGGCGAGGGCCACGCCGATCGCCCAGATAGCTGCGACCTGCCAGAGGCCCTGGGTCACGCCCGCGAGCACGGCCGCGTTGACCGCGCCCACCCCGAAGAAGACGAGGATCATGGTGCCGATGAACTCGGCCAGGCACTCCCGGGCCAGTTGCGAGGTGGTCGTCATCCTACACCCCTTCCCCGCCCTCGGTTACGCGCCGTTCGACAGCTCGTCCACCATCGCCGCGATGCGCGCGGCGATGACCTGCACCGCCGGATGGTCGGTCGGGATGTTCTCACTCTCGGGGAGATCGCTCAGGTCGAGCTTCTCCTCCGCGATCAGATCGACGACTCTGACCGTACGGGCTGCAGACTTGCCCTTCTTGGCGACCAGCCGCGTGGCACAGTCCTTGTCGCACGCCTCGCCCGCGAGCACCGGGTACATGTTGATGAAGTCAACGTCCTCCTGGACGTTCGCGTTCAGCGCCGGACCGCAGCCGAGCACGGTCGTCTCCGGCCGTAGGTCCTCATGGACGACGTAGAATGCCTGTCGGCAAAGTATCGACTCCTTGCGAAGCCCCAGACATGGCTGAAGGCATACCTTCTGTGCCACGGTTCTCTCCTCCACCTTTCTCGCTGTTACAGCGTACTCAGCATCTCGTCGGCGATGATGCGGTCGATCTCACCAACCGCTGCCTCGGCAAGCGCATCGACGAGCTTCTCGCCCTTTGCAGTCAGGCCGCGCCGCTTCTCGCCGGCGACGTTGATCTTCTTCTCGGCCATCACGTCGGCGACGTACAACCTGGCGGCAGGGGTCTTCCCCAACTCGTCGGCCATAAAGCTGGCGCAGTGAGGCCGGCACCCGTCGATCACCATCAACGGGTACTTGCGCGCGGCCTCGACGTGCTCCGGGTCGCCTACCGCCAGCCGGCCGCAGCTCAACAGCTCCACCTGCTCCGGCCGCATCTTCTTGATCTTGTAAGCGGCCATCCGCACAACGGTCGAGACAAGCCGCCCGATGCCGTTGCATGGCAGCACCGCAACCTTGAACTCCTGCTGCTCAGCCATTCTCTCTTGAGTCCTTTCGGAACGCCCCGCCCGCATTCTGCCAACACTCTCATTATGGGCCTGTCACTCATCTGCACCGTTATTCTAGCATGACATTCCTGTGAAGGTGCTTGACAATAATTCCTTCCAGGGTAAGCTAGTGGTAGGACTCATCGGAGGCCGGCATGGACAGAGACCGAGGGACAGCGCTGTACGCTATCGGCGTCGCCGCCCAGCAGGTCGGCCTGAGCGCTCGGACGCTGCGTATCTACGAGGAGGAGGGCCTGATCCGCCCGGCCCGCAAGGGCTCGGATCAGCGTGTCTACAGCGATCAGGACCTGATCTGGATCCGCTGCATCTCAGAACTGATCCACGGGCACAGCCTGACCACAACGGGGATTCGCAGACTGCTCGATCTCATCCCCTGCTGGGAGGTGAAGCACTGCCCGGAGGACATCTCGTCACGATGTGCGTCCTTCCTCAACATCCCCGACATGGCCGTGCGGGCCCCGGCGCGGCAGCTCATGGGGCAGAAGCAAGCTCCTGCCGAACAGGGAGATAGCAACAAGGGAGTCGTCGAGATCAAGATCTTCTACGGCATCAAGGAGTTCGGCGCGATCTTCCCGTGCCTGAAGTGCATTCAGGCGGAGCGGATCGCGCGCCGGATCGCCGAACGCCATCCCGGCCGGGTGGAGGTGCGCAAGCACGACATCCTGTCGGCCGAGGCCGACCGGCATGGGGTGATGATGACCCCGACGGTGGTGGTCGACGGCGAAGTGGTTGCGAGCGGAAAAGGCTTGTCGGCGAACCGGCTAGAGCAGTTGCTGGAGCGGCATCTCTCGAAAGAGACGGACCAGGACTCGTAGTGCCGCCAAGAATGAGACGGGGCAAGAGGACCCTTGTTAGGCAGGAAGCTTGCCCCTGCCGCCTCATCGAACTTTCAGCGGATGGTGACCAATGAAACGGGGCAGGAGCTGTCGCTCCTGCCCCGCGTTCAGTTCAGCCTCTGTTCCCTCTACGGGAGCAGCGACAATGCCTTGGCAATGTACACAGCCATCTGACCCCGTGTAACCTCGTACTCGGGGTGGTAGGCGCCGCCCTCGTACCCCGAGACGATGTTCTGATCCGCACAGTACTCGATGTGCTTGTACGCCCAGAAGTCGGTGGCC
>Ga0315274_10002818_pt1 | contig 25938 bp, 20 predicted proteins | sample YL17G02_20_MG_FD_203700 | JGI IMG/M metagenome (GOLD analysis project Ga0315274, IMG submission 203700) | Sediment microbial communities from Yellowstone Lake, YNP, Wyoming, USA - YL17G02_20 | ecosystem: Environmental > Aquatic > Freshwater > Lake > Sediment | place: USA: Wyoming | collected...
CCACAAAACGGCTCCTCGCAATGACGGGGGAGACCTCATCAGAGAATGGCCGCGCGGCCCCGGCCGGCGAGAGCCTTGGGCGAACCCAGGATTTCGTTCAGCACGATCGCCTCGCGCAAGGTCTTCGGGTCGCGGCTGCGAAGAAGCGCCAGGGCCGAAACCGCTTCCGGTCCGGGCACAGGTCTCCCCGCAGCAGCAACTGGCGGTGTTTCGGGAACAGGACGCAACGGTCGTTGCGGGCCTTCCTCGCTTGCCTCGGCCGGCCTCGTCCCCTCCGGTTTCGGCGGACGCTTTGGCTGACGCCCGACAGCCGCCGACGGTCGCCCGACGACCGGCGTTCGACGTTCCAGGCGCGGCGCCGCAGGAGGCGCGGAAGATCTTGGCGACGTGGCAATTCGTCGGGCGACGGACTCAGCCGCTCGGGGGAGCTCGCCCGCGGCCACCGTGCGTTCTTTCGGCGCGGGCGCGGCGGGCGTTGTCGGCTTGCTCTCTTCCGGGGAACTCAGTGCCCGCTTGATCTCGTCGAGATTGTCGCCCAGCAGTGTTTCGAGCCAGCCCTTGGACTTCTGCACAGTCTCAGCCACCTTGCCGATGGTCGCCGCCGGGCCCAGGAATTTCGACAGCAACTTGAAGATGCCGATGAGTGCGCCGAATCCCACGACGAGGATCAACTTAATGAGGTCTTCGTCCACGGCTCAGATCACTCCCTTCGGCCGCTCTCTTGGCTCGCCCTCGCCTGCGATGGCCTGGCGCATCTGGGTGTCGGCCTGGATGTTGCGCAGATTATAATAGTCCATGATTCCCAGCCGCCCGGTGCGGAAGGCTTCGGCGATGGCTCTGGGGATTTCGGCTTCGGCCTCGACGACCTTGGCGCGCATTTCCTGGACCTTGGCGAGGTTTTCCTGTTCGACGGCGCGGGCTTCGGCGGCCCGCTGTTCGGCGCGCGCCTGCGCGATCTGCTTGTCGGCCTGCGCTTGGTCAATCTGGAGTTTGGCGCCGACGTTGTCGCCCACGTCCACGTCGGCGATGTCTATCGAAAGAATCTCGAACGCCGTGCCCGCGTCCAATCCTTTTTGGAGAACGCGCTTGGAGATCATGTCGGGATTCTCGAGCACCTGTTTGTAGCTCTCCGCCGAGCCGATCGTGGTGACGATGCCTTCGCCGACGCGCGCGATGATCGTCTCCTCGGTCGCGCCGCCGATCAGACGGTCAAGGTTGGTGCGAACCGTGACTTTCGCCTTGGCCTTGAGCTGGATGCCGTCCTTGGCCACGGCCGACACGGTGGGAAGCCCCTTGGCGGGATCGGGACAATCAATGACGCGCGGCTCGACGCTCATGCGCACCGCGTCGAAGACATTGCGCCCCGCGAGGTCTATCGCGGTCGCGCGCTCCCAGGTCAGGGGAATCTTGGCTTTGTCGGCCGAAATCAAAGCGAGGACCACGAGGTCCACGTGGCCGTTGGCCAGATAGTGCGATTCGAGCATCGCGGTCGTCAGGTCGAGCCCTGCTTTCTGCGCCGCGATGAGCGGCTCGACGATCGCCCGGGGATTGACGCGCCGCAGCCTCATGCCGATCAGCGCGAAAAGGCTGACCGGGACGCGCGCCGCAAGCGCCGCGATCCACAGGCGCAACGGCACGGCCCATGCGAGAAACATGAAACCCGCGACGATCACAACGATGATGGCATACGGGATGATTTGTTCCAACGGCGGCATTTTCGTTTCCTCCTCGCGTTTAATGTTCACGCCTCAGCGTGGTTTTTCCTCCGCCCGAAAGCGGTACTCCGAACATAAACCTCTACGCCTCCAACGACGGCGTCTTGGCCGTCCGGCTCACAACGATTCGCACCCCTTCGACACGCACCACGCGAAACGATTCGCCTTCGGTGATATAACCCCCATCCGTGACGATGTCCCAGCGTTGGCCGTCAATCAGACCTATGCCGGCGGGGCGCAGATTGGTCAGCGCCTTGCCCTCGCGGCCAAGCAGGCGCTGCCGTTCCTGTTCGGCGGCTTTGTCGTGCGGGCCGCCCTCGACCTTTTCGCTCAGAAAAATTCGCTGTCCCATGCGCGTTCGCGGAAGAATCTTCAGGCCGACCAGAAACACCACCACAGCGCCGCCCGCGGTGCCTGCAAAAACCCACGCCCCCTGGGTCGCGCCGAATTCGCGGAACGACAGCGCCACCCCCACAACCAACAGCGCTGCGCCGAGAATCCCCAGCACACCGCCCGGCACAAAGACCTCGGTCAGAATCAGCAGGAACCCAAGGATCAGAATCGCGACGATGAGACCCGCCATCGGCCTTCCTTTTGATTCGCGAGAAGAGACTTTTCGCCTTTACGACCCGCTCGCTTGTCGTTCGACGACCAGCTGCGCCCCCTCGACGCGCGCGACACGAACCGATGTGCCGCGTTCGAGAAACTGGCCGTCCGCGATGGCATCGAACCGCCGTTCGCCGATCTGCACTTTCCCCACAGGCCGCAGGTCTGTCAACAGCATACCTTCGCGGCCGACAAGCGCCGACAGATCGGGCACGCCCGTGAAGCCCTTTTTGGCGGCCATTTCGTCGCCCAGCGAAACCTTTTGCCAGAAGCGCGAATGCCGGAGGGCTCCCGCTATGAGAAACATCCCGGCCACTCCCATCGCCAGCGCCCAGGCGAGATTGCGAACGGCATATTCCATCCGGCTGTAGTCGAAATCGAATCCCTCGGGCGGCAACCGGAACATGGCCAGGAATATGCTCACGACGATGCAGACGATGCCCGCGACGCCCAGCACTCCGAAACCGGGAAGCGCCATTTCGCCGATCAGCAATCCCACGCCCGCCAGGAACAAGACAATCTCCATCCAGTGGGCAAGATTCGCATACCAGTTGGCCCAAAAAAACAGGAACAGCGCGGCGATGGCGACAAACCCGCCTAAGCCGAAGCCGGGCGTCTTGACCTCGATCACAATGCCGCCGATCACGATCGCGATGAGCAGAACGCTGGTAATCGGGCCGCTGAGGAAACTGGCCAGCCGGTCGGCGGTCGTCATCTGATAGTCAATCCGCTCGGCGCCGCGCAGGCCGGCGTCGGCCACCGCTTCTTCAATTGTGTTGACAACCTTGACCGCGAGCCCTTCGCGGACCGCCGTCGGCCCGTCGAGGACGAGAATCTCGCCTTTGGGCTTGAGGCCCGCGATTTCGAGATCGAGGTCCACCATGCCCACGGCAAGGTCTTCGCGATGGTGCTTGATGCGGGCGGTCGTCGCGAATTCCTTCTTCATGGGAGCGAGAATCTTCTGCTTCAGGTCGCCCTGGAGTTCCTGCGGCTGGCCCATCGTGAGCTGGATCGGAATCGCATCGCCGATGTGGGCCATCGGGGTCATGTAAATGCGGTCGGTGGCGAGCGCAAGAAGCGCTCCGGCCGAATAGGCCTGGCGGACAAAGGCGAGCGTCGGAAGCGCGCTCTCGACGATGGCGTCGCGCATGTCGAGCATCACAGTGCCCAGTCCGCCGGGCGTGTGGAGTTCGATCACGACGAGCGAGGCGTCTTTCTTGCGGGCAAAGTCAATGCCGCGCTTGAGGACAACGGTTCCGTGGCGGCTCATCAGCGCGCCGTCAATGGCGACGACAACGTAGCGCTTGCCCTCGCCCGATGTGAAGAGCGGCGGCGGGGCGACGTGGGCTGGCGATGAAGTCGGGCTGGTCGCTGCGGCGGAAAGCGCTGTCTTGGTCGGCGACGTGACCGACGCCGTGGCGCTGGTCGCGCCGGCCGCGACGCTCTGTGGCCGCGCGGCCCACTGCGAAACCATCAGCGCCGCCGCCAGAATGGCAGGGAATGAATGGCGTTGCCGGCCCACGTTGCATCCTTTGCCCGCAGCGGTTTCGGTTCTGATTGACCATAGGAACAACCCGACGACCCGCGCAAGAGCAAAGAAAGAGGACTTCTCCCGATCCGTCCATCCCGTCCACTTCGTCCATTTCGTCCATTCTTCCTCCCGCCTCCCTTCTCACGGCGGCGGGATGGGAACCTGCTGGGGCGGGAGTTCGCCGCGACGCGGCTCGAGCAGCACGACCACTTCTTCGAGGCGGTCGAAGCGGACCGTCGGTTGGACGACATACGGCTGGCCAAACTTGCTTTGCTCGATTCCGGCGATTGTGCCGATCACAAAGCCCTTGGGGAAAAGCGAGCCTGCCGGCAAACCCGACGTCATCACCTGCGCGCCTTCACGCACCGACGTCTGCGGGTTTTCGAGAACCAGCAGAAGCCGGTCGGGCCGGCCGGTTCCCTCGATGACGCCGCGATCACGGCTGTCGCTGACCAGCGCTCCGGCGGCAAACTCGGGGTCGGTCAGCAACTGAACGAGCGCGTCGTTGTCGGTCGCATCGCGCACGATGCCCACCAAGCCGTCCTGGTTGACCACGGGCATATTCGGGGCAACTCCGTCGCGCCGTCCACGGTCTATTGTCACCGACCGCGTCCAGAAATTGGCGCTCAAGCCGACGATGTTGGCCGTGACGTTGGGCATGTTGAACGTCGGCCAGCGCGCGGTCAGGCCGCTGAGGCGCTCGACGCGGGCATGGGCCTCGGCCAGTTGCTGATAGCGAACGCGCAACAGGGCGAGTTCCTGGCGCAGGTCGCGATTCTCGGCTTCGAGGTCGCGCGCGCGAAACAAGATGAGCCAGCTGTAGGAGACCGCGCGATCCACGCCGCCGACCGCCGCGACCAGAGGACTGACAATCGTTCGAACAACGCGACCGGCCGGCCCGGGGGGAATCCAACCGGCCTGGCGCGCCAGAAGAATCGTCAGCAGCACAGCTAGCAGTGTCAGGAGGATGATCTTTCGGCGTTCAGACCAGATTTGGGCGAGATTCATGGAAGAGGACCGCAGAAAGGAAAAAAACCAATTCTCTCGCAGCTCAGCGCCTCGTGCGCGTTCGTTTGGCCTGCTCAAAACACATCCACAAGGAGCTAGTCTGCGTGTGAAACTACCTTCTCATCCCGTCAATTCGGCTCAGCAACTCCAGCGACTCCAGCACCTTGCCCGTGCCCAAAACGATGGCAGTCTCCGGATTGTCGGCCAGCCGCACCGGCAGACCCGTCTCGGCGTGGAGAAGGGTGTCAAGCCCTTGTAGCTGCGATCCGCCGCCCGCCATGACAATCCCCGCGTCCATAATGTCGGCGGCCAGCTCGGGCGGTGTGCGCTCGAGGCAATTCTTGACGGCGTCCACGATCGTGTTGACCGGCTCGGCCAGCGCCTCGCGGATTTCCTCGGACGAAATCTGAATGGTGCGCGGCAGGCCCGCCACCAGGTCGCGCCCCTTGATCGTGTAGTTCTTTTCCTCGGGCAGAACATCGGCCGAACCGATCTTGATCTTGATATCCTCGGCGGTGCGCTCGCCGACCATCAGGTTGTATTTTCGCTTGATGTGTTGAATGATCGCGTTGTCCATCTCGTCGCCGGCCACGCGCACCGACTTGCTCACCACGATGCCGCCCAGCGAGATCACGGCCACCTCGGTCGTCCCGCCGCCGATGTCTATGACCATGCTTCCCGTCGGCTCGGTCACGGGCAGCCCTGCGCCAATCGCGGCGGCCATGGGTTCCTCAATCAGGTGGACTTCGCTTGCCCCCGCCTGTTCGGCCGATTCGCGCACGGCGCGCTTCTCGACCTCGGTGATGCCCGAGGGGACCGACACGACCACGCGCGGATGGGCGTACTTGCGCTGCTCGGTTCGGACGCGCCGGATGAAATAGCGGAGCATTTCCTGCGTGGTCTCGAAATCCGCGATCACGCCGTCTTTCATCGGCCGGATGGCGACGATATTGGCGGGCGTTCGGCCAAGCATGCGCTTCGCTTCCGCGCCGACGGCGAGAGTCTTGTTGGTGTTGCGGTCAATGGCGACCACCGAGGGTTCGCACAAGACAATGCCGACGCCTCGGACATAGACCAGGGTGGTCGCCGTACCCAGGTCAATGGCGATGTCCATCGAGAACAGCTTGCGAAACAGGCGTCCGAACATGTGAGAACCCCGGTTTCAAGACCGTAAAGCGGTAACGAAGGTTAGTTGTTGCGCCCCGACAGCTTGCCTTTCAAGCAAATTCTGCGTCCGATGAAGCGAGCGTGATTTTCAATCTGCCTCGCCTGCCGAACTATCGGCTTGACGTTGCCCCCGTTATTGCCTATGGGAACAAACAGTCACGGCGTTGCCGTTGCTGCTGTCGTTGTCCTTGTTGCCCTCGCTGCCCTCGCTGCCCTCGTTGCCATCGTTGCCGTCGCTGCTGTCGCTGTTGTCGCTGTTGTCGCTGTTGTCGCTGCCGTCGCTGCTGTCGTTGCTGTCGTGTCCATGGATCCAGAATCAATCCGGCGAAAGGTGGGAAGAATGCGTCGGGAGAGAATACAGGAATGCAGCCTGTCGGTCGCGGCGTATCTCTGCTTCGGCGTTTTGGGATTTGCGCTGCTTGCGAATGGTCGCCTCGCCGCCGAGCCGACGCTGACCCAGCTCCTCGACGCCTGCCAGTATCTCGGTCCGGGCGACATTCCCGCCGACACGTTTCAGCGGCCCGCCGCCGCCGTCTATGTCGCCGCCACCGGCGGCAACGACAGCAACGCCGGCACGACGATCAACGCGCCCTTCGCCCACCTCGACAAGGCCATCGAATACGCCAACGCCCACCCCGCCACGCCGCTGACGATCTACCTGCGCGGCGGCATCCACTATTACAAGGGCGCGCCGTTCGATCCCTCTGTGCAAATCACGCGCGGCAATCTCTACATCACCGCCTACGGCAACGAGGCCGTTACGATCCGCCCCGCCTATTGGCCCGGCAATCCCACCGATTCCGACACCGAGCGCGCGTTTCTCTTTTTCGGCCCCTATCAGAACATCACGTTCGACCGCCTCACGTTCGAGGGCTGGTCGGTGATTTTCGACCCCGGCGCGCCGTTCCAAGGCCCCGCCTTGCGCAATTTGACGATCAAGAACATCGCGGCGCGCAACTTCACGCGCCGCAACGGCGACCCAGGCTTCTCGCGCACCTTCATCGAGACGGCCTATCTCAGCGACGACATCTATGGCCCCGGCAAAATCATTTTCAGCAACCCCGACGCCGCCAAGTACCAGATTGACGGCTTCATCCTGTCCAACATCTCGGTCGAGAACGTGGACTTGGCCATCAACATCGGCGACGAGAACGACGCCAACGTCAAGAGCATGCGGATCACACACTTCAACGTGGTCAACCCGGCCGGGCAGGCCGGCGACAGCGCCAGCGACGCCTTTGCAGTCGTCAACAGCTATAAGGTCCTCGTGGACCATTGCCGCATTGTGAACATCAACGACGACGGCATGGACTTCAAAGCCTACAACGCCGCCGTCGTCAATTGCTACGTCGAGGGAACGGGCCGCAACGCCGTCAAGTTCTGGCGCAACGGCGAGCTCATCAACTCGATCCTCTATCGCGTGACCGACATTGACGACGGTGCGATTATCGTGAAGGACGGACCTTTCCGGATGGTCAACAGCGTCCTGCTGGATCATTCGACGGGCTACGCAGCAACGATGGCGTATGATGCGGCCACCTCTTACTCGCTGGAGATCGTCAATTCGGTTTTCGGCACCTGTAAGGCGTTCTATGTGAACACCCACGCCTTCACCGCGAAGAACAACCGTTACTTCAACATTCTTGACGGCGCCAATCTGGTCGAGGGCGCAGTCACGGCTCTGACCGCCGCCCAGCTCAACGCTCTCGCCAACTGCTCGGGCAACGCCCTCTCCACCAATCAGTTCAGGAATCCGGCGGCGGGCGATTTCTCGCTGGTCGCCGGCAGCCCCTGGATTGACGCGGGAGTCCGCCAGGGCGTGCTCCTGCCCGCGTTCGACTACCTCGGCAATCCGCGCGTCTATGGCGCGGGCGTGGACATTGGCCCGATCGAGTTCGGCTACGCACGCACGGCCGCGCCCGCCTGGGAACTGTATCGCTGAACGCTCATGTACTGTGTTTAGCGCCAAGCACATGCGTGCGCACTCCGCATTCGGCTGCCCTTTGCCCACTTGCGCCTTGACAGCTCTGGCGGTCGCCACTGTGATGCCGGGCGCGTGGTTTGTGATGGTACGATGCCGTTGTCGCCACGAAGAGGTCTGTTATTCCCGTCGCGAGCAAACCCATGCCCAACCCCGCGCCGCTTCTGGAAATGCGCGGCATTCGCAAGCACTTCGCCTCGACCGTCGCCCTCGACGGCGTGGATTTCGACGTGCGGCCCGGCGAGGTCCACGCCCTGATCGGCGAGAACGGCGCGGGCAAGAGCACCCTGATGAAAGTGCTCAGCGGCGCCATCGCCCCCGACGCCGGCGACATGCTCCTCGGCGGCAAGCCCTATCGGCCGGCCAATCCCGCCGTCGCCCGCCGCCTCGGCATTGCGATGATCTACCAGGAGTTGACGCTGGCGCCTCATCTGACCGTCGAGGACAACATCGCGCTGGGGCTCGAGAATCATCCCTTGGGGCTTCTGCGCCGCCGGCGGATTCGACCGCGCATCGGCGAAATCCTGGCCGGACTTCATCATCCCGAAATCTCGCCGACCCGCCGCGTGCGCGACCTCAGCATCGGCTCGCAGCAACTGGTCGAACTGGCCCGCGCCTTGTTCACCCAGGCCAAAATCATCGTCATGGACGAGCCGACGAGCTCGCTTTCGCAACATGACACCGAGGCGCTGTTCCAGGTGATCGGCCACCTGCGGCAAAGCGGTGTCGCGGTCGTCTATATCAGCCATTTCCTCGAAGAGATCAAGCGGGTGGCCGACCGATTCACGGTGCTTCGCGACGGCCGGCTGGCCGGCAGCGGTTCGGTCGCCGAAACGAGCATCGCCGCCATCGTCGAAATGATGGTGGGACGCAAGTTGACCGAGATGTTCCCGCGTACGCCGCATGCGATCGGCGAACCGGTTCTGACGGTCAACGATCTGTGGGGCGAATCGCTTCCGTGCGGCGCATCGTTGCACGTGCGGCGCGGCGAGATTCTGGGCATCGCCGGACTGGTCGGCGCAGGGCGCACGGAGATGCTCCGCGCCATCTACGCGCTCGACCCCATGAAACGCGGGGAAATCCATGTCAAGACCATTGCCGGGCCCGCTCGTCGCGTTCACCATCCCTCGCACCGTCTGGCCCAAGGGCTGGGGATGCTCAGCGAGAATCGCAAAGAAGAAGGCTTGGCCACGCGCCTGAGCATCACCGAGAACCTGACGCTGGCCAATTTGCGTGACTTCGCCCGCTTCGGCTGGCTCAACCTCCGTCGCCAGCGCCGGGCCGCCCAACACTGGATTCGACAGATGGACGTTCGGGCGCGCGATGCCGCTCAGCCGGTCGGCGACCTCTCCGGCGGCAATCAGCAGAAGGTCGCGCTGGCGCGCCTGTTGCAGCAAAACCTCGACGTTCTCCTGCTCGACGAACCGACGCGCGGCGTTGACGTCGGCAGCAAAGTACAAATCTATCGCCTCGTCGGCGACCTGGCCGCTCAGGGCAAAGCGATCCTGTTCGTCAGTTCCTATCTGCCCGAGCTGCTGGGCATTTGCGACACCCTGGCCGTGATGCACCGCGGCCGCCTGAGCGAAATCCGCCCCGTCGCCGAGTGGACCGAGCAGACCATCATGGCCTGGGCCACAACCGCATCCAGTGCGGAGTCCTGAGTGTTGAGTGCTGAGTGCTGAGCGATGAGTGCTGAGTACAGCAAGACACAAGTGGGGGACCAAATTGACCGCCTGCTGCGGCTCCTCTTTTCTCTCTTTTGTCCCTTTGGTCCCTTTTGTCCCTTTGGTCCCTTTATTGCATTGGTGTGCCTTGACCGCTGAGGGCTGGAGAGACGAAATGAGCGGCGCCTCGCAATCAAACGAAACGCCTGAAGTCGCGTTGCCAGAACCGGCGGGCAAGACCGGCTTCGCCCGCCTGCTCAGCCTGCTCCTGCCTTTTCTGGGCCTGGCGCTGGTTGTGGTGATGTTTGTAAGCGCGGGACTGCTCATGCAGCGGGCGGGCCACGCCGAAATCCAGATTTCGCGCTTTTTCACGCTCTTCAATCTTCAAACCGTCGTCATCCAGACCGTGATCGTCGCCATCGCCGGCCTCGGCATGACGTTCGTCATCGTCAGCGGCGGGATTGACCTGAGCGTCGGGTCGGTCGTCGCGTTCACCACCGTCGTGATCGCGCTGGCGCTCCAGCCGTTGCCGGGCGGAGGCCATTTGCCCGTCTGGGTCGCCGCGCTGCTGGGCATTCTGGCCGGCGGCCTGACGGGGTTCCTCAACGGCTCGATGATCACGGGCCTGCGGATCGTCCCGTTCATTGCCACGTTGGGCATGTGGAGCGTCGCGCGCGGCGTGGCCAAGTTGCTTTCGGGCGAACAGAAAATAGACGCCCGCGTCACCTGGCTCAACGATATCATGCTCAAGTCGCCCAAGGACGAATGGCTGAAGATCGAGCCGGCGTGGTTCCGCGCGATTCCCGGTGCTTTCCGCCAGCCAATCGAACAAGTGCTTCTCTCGCCGGGTCTGTGGATCATGATCGTCGCCGTGGCGGCGATGTGGCTGGTCTTGCGCTACACAACGTTCGGGCGCTATACAATTGCGATTGGGTCGAACGAACCGACCGCCCGGCTGTGCGGCGTGCGGGTCGCCCGAACCAAGATCATGATCTACACGCTCTCCGGGCTGCTGATCGGCCTGGCCGGCCTGCTCCAGTTCTCTCGCCTGACGGTGGGCGATCCGACGGTGGCCGCCGGCATGGAGCTCGACGTCATCGCCGCGGTGGTCATTGGCGGCGGGTCGCTCAGCGGCGGCGAGGGCAGCATCCTGGGGACATTGATCGGGGCCTTGACGATGTCGTTTCTGCGCAACGCTTGCGACTTCCTGGGATGGGGCAACTACGTGCAGGAGATTTTCATCGGCCTGTTCATCGTCATCTATGTGGCCATAGACCAACTTCGCCGCGCCCGAACCGCCGCGTGATTGGAAACGTTCGTAGTCGCGCCGCAAGGCGCGTTGAAGCACGGGACCTATAGCGGGACCCGCTCCTCGAAAAGGCGCCTTGCGGCGCTGCTACGAGCCTCTCACCCCTTTCCGGGCCACGCCGCGGCCCACAGTCGCTCACTTCGCCGACCAGCCATAGACAATCTGAAAGACCGTTCCGCCAGGTTTCATTCCTCCCGCGCGAAGGATGTCGCCCGCGCTGACCGTGCCGTTGGTCGGGTCATAGAACAAGTCGGCTGCCTTTCGGATGGCCGCCTGGTTCTCGGGGTTCACGTCCGCCCACGGCCAGTTCCATTCGGTGAAGGAGCCCCCGCCGGCGCTTCCGTCCGTGTCGTCGAGCTTGTCGGGGCCGTTGCTATTTATCATCCAGGTGTCGGCGGCGCGCATCATCGGTCGGTCGGGAGTTCCCGACGCCTGGGGCGCTGACGGGCCGACCCCCGCCGCTCCGGTCCCCAATTCATACATCGGCGGGCTGGCGTTCGCCGTCGCGAGATTGGTTCTGCTTAAGCCAAACGGATCCAGAGGAATGCTCGTCGTGTAGGCCACGGGCGTGGTCAGCTGCTTCCACCCTTCATAGATGATGGACCCACCGGGACCCCAGGAGTCCCCTCGGTCGTATTTGGTGTACGAGTTCCAGTCCAAGTAGTAGGCTTCCTGGGCCGTCGCCAGCGACCGAAGGTCATTCTTCACGCGCGAGACCTTCGCCCGAACCTGCGCTTCCAGAAAGTTGGGTACGGCAATCGCCGCCAAAATGGCGATGATCGCCACCACGATCAGAAGCTCAATCAAAGTGAATCCCCTCGATGGTCCTCCTGGTCTCATCGGAATCCCCTCCTGGCTGTTTGAGATGATTGCAGAGGTCTGCCCCGTGACCGCTGCATCCCTGCCTTCCCTTACCGCTCAGCTTCCTTGTATCCGGCAGCCCAACAAAGCGCAAGCACTTTCCGCTTCAGCCAAATCCTTGCCTCAATCCTTCAGTTCAATACCTCACGCAAAGACGCCAAGGCGCAAAGAACGGAATCCCTTTGTACCGTGAGCCTGGAGAACCCTTGCGGGTCGCCAACAGGGTGATTGCTGTGAAGGGCCGTGAGAGCTTATGCTTGGCGGCTTTGCGCCTTTGCGTGAAAAGCGAAGTGAAGGATCGGGGTGCTTTCTGCCTTCTTCATTCTGCCTCCTGCCTCCCGCCTCCTGTCTTCTCTTTTCTCCCACTCTCCCATTCCCGCCGCGCCACTCCGGGCTCCGTTTTTCCTTGACGCACCGCCCCACGCTCCGGCTACACTCCCTGCTAACATAGGGAAGGGGAGTCGGTAGCCGTGGATCATCCACACGCCGCCGATTCCTGGGGAAATTGGAATGGAACCACAATTCTTAACAATGGAGGTAACCGAACCATTAGCGATCCCGCAGTCATCATTGCGATTGCGGTCATCAGTCTTCTTCTTGGCTTGGCTCTCGGATGGTGGTTCTTTCGGCTGAAAGCTCTCCGGCAGACCGCGGAGATTCGCGAGCAGGCGCAGCAGCAGACCGAAGAGATGAAGCGCGAAATTGAGGGACGCTCGAAACAGACCGAAATCGAACTCAAGGAAGATTATCTCCGGCGCCAGAAGATTCTCGAACGCGACCTTGGACGGCGCAAGAACGAGATCGAGCGGATCGAGCGCAAACTCCAGCACCGCGAAGAGCTGATTGACAAGAAATTCGAGACCTTCGAGCGGCGCGAACGTTCCCTGGGCGATAAAGAGAAAAACCTCGACAACAAACTCCACCAGGTCGAACGGCGCGACGAAGACCTCCGCATGGCCGTCGAGCAGGCGCAACGCCGCTGCGAGGAAATCTCGGGGCTGACAGCCGAGCAGGCCAAACAGATGCTTCTCGAAAGCTTGGAAAACGAGGTGAAACAGGACGCCGCCGCTACGATCCGGCGGATCGAGAGCGAAACAAAGGAGATCGCCGACAAAAAGGCCCGGCAAATCATCACGCTGGCCATCCAAAAATGCGCCTCCGATCAGGTGACCGAGACCACGTGTTCGGTGGTCAACCTGCCCAACGATGAAATGAAGGGGCGCATCATCGGCCGCGAGGGGCGCAACATCCGCGCTCTCGAAGCGGCCACCGGCTGCAACATCATCGTGGACGACACGCCCGAGGCCGTCGTCCTCTCCTGTTTCGATCCGTTGCGGCGCGAGGTGGCGCGACTGGCCATCGAAAAACTGATCGCCGATGGACGAATTCACCCGGCGCGCATCGAGGAGATCGTCCAAAAGACACAAAAGGAGCTCGAGAACGAGATCGTCGAAACGGGCGAACGCGCCTGTTTCGATCTTGGAATCCACGACGTCCATCCCGAGCTGATCAAACTCCTCGGCCGTCTAAAGTACCGCAGCAGCTATGGCCAGAACGTGTTGAGCCATCTCGAGGAATGCGCTTACGTGGCCGGCGCCATGGCCGCCGAACTCGGCGTGGACGCCAAGTTGGCCAAGCGGGCGGCGCTTCTGCACGACATCGGCAAGGCCGTCAGCTTCGAAACCGAAGGCCCCCACGGGGCCATCGGGGCCGAATTGGCCCGCAAGTACAACGAGCCGCCGGCCGTCGTCCACGCGATTGCCGCCCATCACGGCGAGGAAGAGCCGCGAACGATCATCGCGGTTCTCGTCCAGGCGTCCGACGCGATTTCGGCCGCCCGACCCGGGGCGCGACGCGAAACGCTCGAGTCCTACGTCAAGCGCCTCGAAAACCTCGAAGCGATCGCCAACTCGTTCGAGGGCGTCGAAAAATGCTATGCGATCCAGGCCGGTCGCGAAATCCGCATCGTCGTCCAGCCCGAAAAACTGGGCGAAAACGAGTGCGCCAAGCTAGCCCGAGACGTCAGCAAGAGGATTGAATCTGAACTCCAATACCCGGGCCAGATCAAAGTCACCGTGCTTCGCGAAACCCGGGCAATCGAGTATGCAAAATAGCTCCTTGGGGTTCGCAATGATGTGAAATCGGAACGGGCGCCGGGCTGCGGCCCGCCGCCTGATACCCTTCCGCAAAATGGTCGGGGATGGCCTATTCGGCCATCCCCTTTTTCTTTTCTCCCGGCGCCGCTCACATTTTCAACGTGACAGACTATCCGCACTGTGTCACTGGACATCTGTCGTTTGGCCGACGTAGCCTGTCGGTTTGGAACGCTCCCAGACCCCGGCGCCAGACGCCAGTGTCCCGAATATCGCGCTGGGCAGACCACTCTGGCTTTGGCAACACGCGGTCAATCTTTGTGCGCCCGATTGTGGTCGAATCAGACAACGAGGCTTCGAAGGAGTTCCTCCATGGGTTTTGCCGACACCACCGGCCTGCTGTTGGTCGTTTTCCTTTCGATGGCCGCCGCAGCGGTCGCCACGGCCCTCTCGATCAATCTCAGCAAATCGCTCAACGTCTTGGCCCGGCCCGGCCCGCGCAGCTCCCACAGAGTTCCCACGCCGCGACTCGGCGGCTTCGGCTATTTCCTCCCCCTGACGATCCTTCTGGTTGCGATCCTGGTCAAACCCGGCTTCCTCTACATCCCCGCCTGGGGGATCGAGCCGTCGCTCAAAACGCTGTTCCGGCTGGCGCTGATCTGCGGCTCTCTGGCGTTTGTCGTTGGCCTCATGGACGACTTCTTCCAACTGCCGCCCTGGTTTAAGCTGTTGGGACAAATCGCCTGCGCCGCCTTGTTTATCTACCTCGGCAGCCAGGTCCTGCACACCGTCCACAGCATGGACATTCTGAGCGACCGGGGCCGAGTTCTGCGAAAGAGCCAAGACATCCTGATCAGGGGGATCGGGTTCCCGCACGTGGCGCTGACGCAGGGCCTCGTGCTCGACGACTATTGGAATCAGCTGGTCGCCAAAATGGGCAAACTCGCCCCACACGTTCCCCCGCTCCCGGTCATTTTCACCTTCCTCTGGATCATCGTCGTGATGAACGCCTACAACTTCATGGACGGCATAGACGGACTGGCGGGCGCGTTTGTCATCGCAGTGGCGATCGGCCTGTTCGCCGCCTATGTGCCCGAATACCACCAGACCATGGCCCTGCGGGCGCACATCTGCGTGATCATGGTCTTGGCCGCCTTGCTGGTCGGGACTTCGTTGGGCTTTCTCTTCTACAACCGGCCGCCGGCCAAGACGTTCCTCGGCGACTGCGGCAGCCAGTATGTTGGTTTCATCCTGGCCATCACGCTGGCCCAGGTGACCCGTGCGGCGGGCGAGCCGGCCGCCGACGAAATGAACAACGAGATGACGCTGACGATCCTCCGCCGGACCTACATGGATTTCCTGGCGGTCGTCATCCTGGTCTTCCCCTTTCTCTACGATGTCGCCTACACGCTGTTGCGCCGCCTGCTCCGCGGCAAGGCGATCTGGCGCGCCCACCACGAGCATCTCTATCAGCGCCTGATAGACCGCGGCTGGAGCCACTGGGCGGTCGTGCTGTTTAGTCTGCCGTTCTACCTGGCGAACTCGGCCATTTTCGTCTCCTATTGCTGGGCCCACCAGGTCCGGCCGCTCTTGGCTTGGCCCCAGGCGACCTTCTTCACGCACCGGTGGTTCTGGGCGGCGATGGCTCTGGCGCCAATGATCCTCTACACGCTCATTGTCATCGTCGTCGAGAAGACGCGACCTCCTGTCGTGCCAGTGGCCGTCTCTGCCCCGCCCGAACCGGCGACGGCTGCGCTTGTCTCTTCTGAGGCCGTCCCCGAGGTGACCCCGGCATCCGAAGACGCACAGCAAGACGCCGAAAGGAAATGACTTCACCACCAGGACGCGCTGCCACCAAGAACGCTGTGTGTCTTGGTGCCGCGGTGTCTTAGAGCCTGTCCGAAAACCAGGTCCGTGTTTGTCCGTGTCCGTCTGTGCCAGTCCGTGTCCCAGGTTTTCGGATAGGCTCTTAGTGGTTGATGCGTTTCTTGCTTGGGCTTCTTCCCGCCGCCCACCTCCCACATCCCGCTTCCGCTTCTTTTGTCTTGCTCCGGCCCAAGGAAACGTGGCATCCCTCTGACGAAGTCACACCCCGGGAGGAACCGACAATGAGGCGCAAAGGCGTTGTAGCCGGTTGCTGGTTGTTGGTGGTCAGTTGCTCGTTGCTTGCAGCAAGCGGCGCGGCGGCGACCCCAACCGCCGAGAAGATCACCCTCTGGCCGTTTCTTTACTACTCGCCGACCGACACCCAGACCGATCTCGAAATCCTCTGGCCGCTGTTCGACAGTCAGCGGTCGTCGGACAAAGACACGTGGCGGTTGCTCCTGACGGCCTACCAACACAACCGCTCGAAGAAGGAAACCGCGTGGGATTTGCTCTGGCCGATCTGGCGCGTGCAGTATGACGAAGCCGGCCACGCCCACTCGCGATTTGTCCCGCTGTTCTTCGGGCGCGATTCCAACGAGAAGTACACCGTCCTCTTTCCCGAATTCTGGTGGTTCCGCCGCAACGACGGCCGCTACACGATCGCCCTGCTGCCGTGGGGCCGTCACAAGGGAAGCGACGCCTACACCAACTATCTCACGCCGGCCATCTGGGGCCGAGATCGCGACGAACGCTTCGGGATGGTCCTGCCGCTGGCCTACTGGAGATTCGTGGGGAGTGAGCTCCGGTCTCTCTACTTCTTTCCGTTCCTGCGCCACAAGGACCCGGCCGGGAAGGGTGTGACGGCCGTGTTCCCCTGGTGGGTCTCGAAATCCAATGACGTGGAGTTCGCCAACCTGTTTCCCGTTCTATGGAAAAAGCGCGGCGACAGCTACGAGTCGTTTGTCGTTTTCCCCCTCTACTATCGCACGAAGAAAGCCAGCGTTCTCTTTCCCCTGTACTGGGACGTCGGCGAGACAACACTGGCGATCCCCTTCTACGGCAAGGGCGAGTGGCGCGGCTGGAAATGGGAAGCCATTTTGCCGCCGAGCTATGTTCGGTGGGGCAACGATGACTACACCGAACACGACTTTCTGTTTCCGCTCGTCCAATGGGGCGACGGCAAGGATCGCCGCGCGCGCGCCTTCCGCCCCGTTTTCGATTACGTTCGAAAGGGCGAATATGAGCAACGAAGCATGTTGCTTCGGCTGATCGCCCATGGACAGGGCGGCGGGCGCGAACTCTACCGATTCTTCCCGCTGTTCAACTACGATCGAAAGAAAGATGGGAAGGATTTTGCGCTGCTGTGGCCCCTTTATCGCGACAAGACGGCGAAAGACTCGCACGCGCAATCGGTGCTCAGCCTGTTGCCCATCGGCCTGTTCCGCCTGAACAAGCCCGCCGACTCCTTCAGCGTGCTCAACCTGTTCTGGTGGGGCGAGACCGGAGACAAAACAAAGCCGAACACCCTTATCCAGAGCCACGGCGTTTATCCGCTTTACTCCTATCAGAAAGAGAACGGGGGATTAGACGTCCCTTACGGGACCAAGGGAAGGCCGGGCTCGCGTGTCGAAACGCTCAATCTGCGAAGAAGATCTCGGTTCCTCGATCCCCTGATGCCGCTCGATGGCCCCCATTTCAGAGTCTCTGAAATGCCCGTTCTGTCTTGGATCCTACCGTTCTTCGAGGCGTATAAAGACAACAACGTCCGGAGAGATTGGGAGCTCCCGCTCCTCCTCTTCAATTGGCACAAGAACCCGACCTTCGAGGATCTCACTGTGGGAACGCCACTACTGTTCTACGCGTCCTGGCAGGACGGGGGACACAATCTCCACGTGGCTACGTTGTTCTGGGATAAGCTCCATAAGGAGATTGAGAGTTCCAAACTTGGGACCCGAACCCATTCGCAGGGATTCTGGCCGCTTTACACCTACAAGCGAATCGCCAGCGGTGGGGTCAATGCCTCGTTGCTCGACCCGCTGTGGTTCTGGGGCGAAGCGACCGGCGAGGAAGAGCACGTCTCGGCGCTGCTCAAGATCTTCGACTATCGCCGCCAGCCCAACGGCGACAATCGCTTCTTTTTCATCTGGCGCGCCTATCATCGCGAGAAGCGCGGCGACGCCGTGTCGTGGGAAGCGTTTCCGTTCCTGAACTGGGACAGCTCGCCCGAACGCTCGCGGTTCTCGTTCCTGTGGCGACTGTTCGAGTATGAAAAGGCCAACGGCAAGCGCTCGATGCGGCTCTTCTTCTCGCCGAAAATCAAATTGGGCGGCGAGAAATAGTGGGGCGGCTTGCCAACCTGCCCCACTTCCTTGCGCCTCAGCCGCCGCCTTTGTCTGTCCGTCCCTCGGCGGAACGAGGCGTTTTGGTCGCGCTTGGGGCCTCCGACGGCGGCGACTCCGGCGCCGGTTGCCGTCGTTCGCCCATGTTGGAAAGACCGTTTTTCAGCATGGCAAACCAAAGGACGGCGCCCACGACCAGGGTGACGACCCCAATGACATTCAGGAAAGCGATCATCTCTGGCTCCTTTCTTGCCGCCGGAGGGGCGCAGACTCCTCCTGTGCGCCCTCTCACGGTTTCCGGCCTTCGAGCACGTGTTTTAGCACCCGCATGTGGCGCTCGGCGCTACCACGGTTAAGTTCGATCGTCTCCGCGGCCAGTCCGCCCACCCGCCGCCGCTCGTCCGCATCCCCGAGAAGACGCCGGACCATCGGCCCAAGGTCGCGCCCTTCGACCTGCACGCCGCCGCCCGATTCGCTGAAGAATCGAAGCAACTCCGGCTGCTTGTGCATGTGCGGCCCATAGAGCACCGGCACGCCATAGACAGCCGGTTCGAGCAAGTTGTGGCCGCCCACCGGCACAAACGACCCGCACACCACCGCGACCGTGGCCAGCGAATAGGCCTGGGCCAGCTCGCCCATGACGTCGAGCACCAGCACGTTCGGTCGCCTCATCACGGGTTTTCGCGCGCGCGAAATCGTCAGTCCGGCGTCGGCGAAAACCTGACACGCCGCATCGGCGCGCTCGACGTGGCGCGGCGCGACCAGCCACGTCAGGCCCGGAAAATCCGCCTTCAGCGCCTTGGCGGCCTGCGCCACGATCTCCTCTTCCCCCGGATGCGTGCTGCCGACCACCACCATCGGATGAAGAAGGTCCAAACCCCAGCGGGCCGCCAGCGCCTTGCGTTGCGCCAGATCGAGCGGCGCGGGCACCGAGTCGAACTTGCAGTTGCCCGTGACGAAGACCTGCGCGCCGTGGCCGCACAACTCCTTCATCCGGGCTGCGTCGAGCCGCGTTTGCATGCAAAAGGCGTCTATGCCGCCGAGGGCGGGCCGGAAAAACCACTGGAATTGCCGGTAGCGCCGAAACGACCGCTCGCTGAGCTTGCCGTTCATCATCAGAACCCGCACGCCCGCACGCCGGCATTGCAGCAACAGGTTCGGCCACAGCTCGGTCTCCATCATGATATAGACGTCAGGCCGAATGCGGTCGAGAAACCGTCGCACAATCCACGACAGGTCGAGCGGATAGTAAAAAACCTCGTCAACCAGGTCGGCCAGGATTCGCCGGGCGTGGGCCTGGCCGGTTTCGGTGATCGTCGAGGCATAAATGCGGCCGTCGGGATAGGCGGCGCGGATTTCGCGGATGACGCCGCGCGCCGCCACGACCTCGCCGACCGACACCGAATGAACCCAGATGACCCTCGGCCGCTTTCCGTCGGGCCGCGGTTCGGCCGCCCGAGGCATCCGTCGGCCCAGCATCCCGGCGAGGCTTTCGTGATACTTCCGCCGGAAGGCGTAGCGGTAGCCCAGCATGGCCAGAAGGGCCGGCGACGCGGTAAGATAGACAAGATCGTAAAGGGTCGGCATGGGTTCTGTCGCAGTTTCCCGTTTCAGCTCTGGCCAAAGGTATCTGAAATCGTCTCTCCCAGAACTTTCGTTGCGGCGCAGAGCGTGTTCTTTGATCTCACACGGAGGCACAGAGCGCACAGAGAAAAAACCCTCCAGCGGCAAATGTTATGGAAGTCGTCCTCTGTGCGCTCTGTGCCTCCGTGTGAGATTCATTCCTTTTACGAACAGAATCAGGGCAAGAATCCAAGGGCGTTGGGGCTCGGGTTTCGGGCCTTGGGTCTCTGGTTGTTGCGCATTGTCTGGAAATCCAGAACTTGAGACTCCAGCCTTTGAGCACATACTCGTGCCCCCAGGCCCTATGCCCGGTAGCCGAGTCCCGATACCCGATATCCACCCGCGGGCGTCTCTATCCCCCCACCTTCATCTTCTCCGCCTTCACGTGCGCGATCCGGTCCAACACGCCGTTGACGAACGCCGCCGCTTCAGCCCCCGAATAGGTCTTCGCCACTTCGATATACTCATTCAGGGTGACCTTCGGCGGAATGTCGGCAAAATAGAGCAGCTCGCACGTGGCCAGCCGCAGGATCTGGCGGTCCACAATCGCCACCCGCTCGGGCTGCCAGTGGGTGATGACCTCGTTGAGCATTCGATCTATCTCCGGCAAATGCTCCAACGTCTGCTCGAGCAGCTCGACCGTAAAATGATGAAGCACGCGGCGCTTCTCATGCTGCAATTCCACATACGCCACCAACGCCTCGGTCAACGACTGGCCGGTGCGGTCAATCGAATAGAGAATCTGTACGGCTCGTTCGCGAGCGAGCCGGCGCTGGCCCATGACGGATGTCCTCTATCGTTCGATCTGCCGTGCTACGGACTGGCCTGGAGCGTCAGGTACTTCGGTTCAAATCGTTCGTCGCGCGCCTTGAAATACGAAACGACGCCGTTATGCAACGCCGTGGCGATCTGCTTCTGGAACTTCACATCCACCAGCTGCTGGCATTCCTGGGCGTTGGTCAGAAAACCGATCTCGACCAGAACCGCCGGCATGTCGGCCTGGAAAAGTACACGGAAAAAGGCGCTCTGGACCGGCGCCTCGCGATTGGCATAGCGACGGAAGTACGCGATCTGGCCGCACGACAACTTCAGGTGCTCGCAGACGATCCGTCCCTCGGTCAGCCACTTCAGCAGCGACTCGCGCGCCAGGGCCTGGAGAATCGGCCGGCTGTGGTCGTTCGGCTCGCTCTTCCCGCCGTTGCGGTTTTCGATCTCTTCCAGGTAGCGCGTGGCGCCGCGGGTGGTCCCGGTGGGATTGAGGTAGTAGAACTCCATGCCGCGCGCGACACGGTCGCGATAGGAATCCCCGGCGTTGCAGTGGATGCTGACAAACAGGTCGCCGCAGTAGTTGTCGCAAAAGGCCCCGCGGTCGGCCAGCGAGAGATACCGGTCGGTGGTGCGGGTGAGAAAGGCCTCCATGTTCGGCGAGGCGTCTATGAGGCGCTTCATTTCGACGGCTACCGCGAGATTAACGTCCTTCTCTTTGATCCTGCTGGTGCCGATTTTGACGTAGGATTCGGCCCCAGGATCATTGCCGCCGTGTCCGGGATCGAGAATGACGATTTTCTTGCCCGCCTTTCGGTACCGCTCGCCCGGCAGGCGCGGCGCAGGCGGGGTGACCGCCGGCGTGGCCCGCGAAGGCCGGGGCGCTGCGGCGGTCGAAGGCGCGATCGTTCGCGCCGAACCGGGCGCCAGCACCGGCACGACCACCGGCTGCGGCTTGGCTTCGGGCCCCGGAAGCCCCTCGGTGCTGTGATAGACGTCCACGACGATCCGGAAGGGATCGGCGACCGAGAACACCCGATAGCGCCGCACGTCGGTCAGATAAAAAACCAACGTGAGCACCCGCGTATTGGGGTCCTTGCGGTTGAGAACAAGGACTTGCCGGACGGGGCCGGTGGCGGGAGTGATGAATCGTTCGGCGGCCGGCGGGCTGACGCTGTAGATGTCAACGAGGAAGTACTTCTTATCGGCGAGATAGTCGCGTTGGAAATACTGCGTCTCGCCGCTCAGCTCGATCACGCAGCGCGTGATCCCCTGTTCCTGCTTGATCTCGGTCCGAATATCGCGCAGGGAGACGGCCCACGACGAAGCCGCCAGCGCCACGAATGCCAGCGCCGCCGCTCCCCGCCCGGAGGTCCGTCGTCTGTCAAGAGCCCGCGGTTCCATACCATCCCGTCAATCGGAGCCAGTGTGGGCCGTCGGGTCCCGGCGGCGGTCAGGCCAACCGCGCAAACGCCCGCTGCGCTTCAGGACTTGCCGAGACTCTCCAGGTGCTGGTGAATCCGCGCCGCTTCTTGAGCAATCTCCGCGTCGGTTCCCCAACGTCGGTCTCGACGGCCACGGGCGCGGTCGAGTATCTGTATGCAGGTCTCATATACCTTTCGTGCTTCGTCGGGACGACCCCGTTTCTCCAGGCAAACGGCCAGGTTGAACGCCGCGGCGGCGTACTCCGGGTCTCGCTTCAACGCGGCGCGAAGGTTGGTCTCCGCCTCGGCCCACTGCCCGTCCATCGCAGCGGCGGTGCCTTTGTTGTAAAGGTCCGTCGCCGCCAGCGGGCCGGCGCCCAGCCGTTCTTTGAGGACCACTGCCTCTTTCGCCGGAAGCGAATGCCACACCGTAAAGCCATATCGGTCGAGCGCCTTGTCCAGACTCTCCTCGGCGGCTTTGACAAATCCCTCGACGTGGCGCGCGTAAATGTCCTGCGTCTTCGCTTCGATTGGGGCTTCTACTGCCGGGTTATTTTCCATTCCCTCTATCCTCATCGCCGCATGGCGTTCGGTTGCTGTTGTCAGCACCTTCCATCTCGAAGGCTTGCTGAGACTATTGGCGCGCGGCTGGCGAGGCAAGCTAAAAGACAATGCCCCCCCGCCCCGCGGCCGCAACCAAATCCGTCCCCTTCCTCCCTGCCGTCCATTCCGTCTATTCCGTCCCTGCCGTCCACTTCGTCCATGCCGTCCATTTCGCCCACCCCCTGAAAACGCTTGATCGCGCGCCGTTTCGAACGTCTGATCGAGTCGGGCAGAAACCGGGGCCGTCTCCATGAAGATCGCTCGCGACATCCTCGAATCGCCCGCCTACCTGGGGGCGCTCGCCATCATTCAGCGCCTTCGCGACCGCGGCCACGAAGCCTACGTCGTGGGCGGCGCGCCGCGCGACCTGCTTCTGGGCACACGGCCAACCGACTATGACATCGCCACCGGCGCTCGCCCCGCGCAGGTGCGCGCGCTGTTCGACAGAACAATCCCCGTCGGCGAGCAGTTCGGCGTCGTCCTGGTCTTGCTCGATAAAACCCCCTATGAAGTCGCAACCTTTCGCGCCGACGGCGAGTATCTCGACGGCCGCCGGCCCACGCGCGTTCATTTCTGCGCCCCGCGCGAGGACGCCCTCCGGCGCGACTTCACTGTCAATGCCCTCATGTTCGACCCCGCCGAGCGCCGGATTCTCGACTTCGTCGGCGGGCGACGAGACCTCCGCCTGCGCCGCATTCGCACCGTCGGCGATCCCGATGAGCGATTCGCCGAAGACCATCTGCGTCTCATTCGGGCCGTCCGGTTTGCCGCCCGACTGGACTTCCGCATCGAACGCCGGACGTTCGCGGCCATCCGCCGCCTCGCCCCTCTCGTCGCCAAAGTCGCCGCCGAGCGCCTGGGCGCCGAATGGGTCAAGATCCTCACCGGCCCGCGCGCCGGACAGGCGCTGCGCCTACTGTCCGAAACCGGCTTGCTCGCCCACCTGATGCCCGAAGCCGAAGCCTTGCGTGGCTGTGAGCAACCGCCCAACTTCCACCCCGAAGGCGACGTGTTCACCCACACCTCCCTGATGCTCGACGCCGCCAAGCGGCCTTCGCCCGCCCTCGGCCTCGCGCTCCTTCTCCACGACATCGCCAAGCCGCCGACCCAGCGCCGAACGCCCGAACGCATCCGTTTCGACGGCCATTGCGAACTCGGCGCCGAAATGGCCGGCCGCATCTGCCGCCGTCTCAAACTCCCCCGCGCCGTCATCGAGCGCGTCCAGTATCTGGTCGCCAACCACCTGCGGATCAAGGACGCGCCCAACATGCGGCCCGCGCGCCTCAAGCGCTTCCTGCGCGAAGAGGGATTTCCCGAACTGATGGAACTGTTCCGGCTCGACTCGCTGGCCAGCCACGGCGACCTCGAGGGCTACCAGTGGTGCCGGCGGACCTTCGAGGAACTCTCGCGCGAGCAGATCGCCCCGCCGCCCCTGCTCACGGGCCACGACCTGATCGCGATGGGCTACCGGCCGGGGCCGCTGTTCAAAACCATCCTGACGGCGGTCGAGACCGCCCAGCTCGAAGGCGAACTCGCCGCGCCCGACGACGCCCGCCGCTTCGTCCGCCGCCGCTTCCCCCTGCCGTCCGATTCGAGGTAAGAGTCGTTCGTGCGCCCGCTTAGAGCCTATCCGAAAACCAGATCCGGGCTTGTCCGTGTCCGTCTGTGCCAGTCCGAGTCCCAGGTTTTCGGATAGGCTCTTAGCACCGCAAAACGCAATTGAGGGACCAAATTGACCGACTCCTCCGGCTTCTCTTCTCTCTTTCGTCCCTTTTGTCCTTTCGGTCCCTTTATTGTGTTGGGGTGTACTTGGCCAGAACAAGACGAAAAAAAAAGACCGGGCATTGAGACGAAACCCAGCGCCTCAACGCCCGGTACGCAACTGTTAGCATAACACGTTGCTACGGCTTGGTCACTCTGGCCGTGAACGTGCCGGAGGCTCCAGCTCCCCAACCCCAGTAGGAGATGAACCTCACATAATACGTTCCAACAGCCAACGAACGCGTAATCTTGGCCATGTATCCCAACCCACCGTCATCGTCCGTCTGGAGCAATGCGGTCTGACTGTTGGGCCCATAGAGGAACATGAAGTTGTCCGTCAACGTTCCCGCCGTCGTGTTGATCGTGTGAGTCCCCGCCGTGGCGACGACGAACGAATACGTGTCGGTATCCCCCCCGAAATTGATCGTCACGGCCGTCGGCGTCTGCGAGTTTACCAGCATAGTGGGCGGTCGTATGGGGGCAGATTCCACTCGGATAACGTAGTTTCCCGTGGCCCCGGCGTAGTAGGGTTTGATCTTGATGTAGTAGGTGCCGACGCTCAGGGTGCGCGTGATATTAGCCATCAACCCGGGACCGCCATCGTCGTTGTAGGCAATCAAGAGAGACGTGCTATTCGGACCGTACAGCCACATGTAGTTGTCGGACAATGTCCCGGCCCAGGTCTGAATTACATAGGTGCCGGGGGTCGTGACAACGATCCTGAACCAATCCGCGTCGCCCATCGGGTAGATGCTTCCCCAGGCATAGCTGCCGTTGATCGTCAGTGTCGTATAGACCGCCAAACGATAGCCGCCGTTGACGAGGCTGAACGCGCTGTCGCCGACCGCTTTGCTGGCTTTGACCCAGTAGTAATAAACGACGCCCGGCTCCGCCCACGTGTCATTGAAGGGCGAAGCGGTCACGCTGCCGCGGTACGAGGCGGTTGCGGAGTTGTTCACCGTATTGCGATAGACCTTGTAGCTGGTCGCCCCGCTCACCGCACTCCAGGTCACAAGCACCTTGTCGCTATAGGTCCCGTCCGAGGCCTGCACATTGGTCGGAGCGGCGGGCGGCGTCGCGGGTCGCCAGTTCATAAAAGCCTGAACGACCGCCATGTTGGCCGAAACCAATCGGCAACCGCCATTGTAGTAGTTGGAGCCGAAGACGTGGACGGCGGCTTGACGACGCAGATTCGTCGAAGAGTTGTACAGCCAGACAGGGCCGCCGCTATTGCCGCCCGACGTGTCGGCCGTGTACCGCAGGATGCGAGACGTGAACCCGGCCAATGGACTGTGGCTCCACCACATCCCCTGGCTATTGGTTTCCGTCAGCACTCCCGGGGGATAACCGGCGAGGTTGATATACGAGGGCAGGAGGTCGAATTGGATCGGCATATACGCGCTGAAGCCGGTGAAGGGGGTGCTGAAAAGCCCTGCGCCATAGTCGTAGTCGAATCCTATGCCTGCGACGTAACTCGTGTTGGACATCCAATAGACAGCATTGCGCGTCCCATAGGGTCGGATCACAGTTCCGGTGGGAGTGTCCTGCCTCTGGCCCGGCGCGATCAGCATGTAGTTGACCCACTGATTGCTGCCGTCGTCATACACCATGTGGCCCGCCGT
>Ga0315274_10002819_pt1 | contig 25937 bp, 23 predicted proteins | sample YL17G02_20_MG_FD_203700 | JGI IMG/M metagenome (GOLD analysis project Ga0315274, IMG submission 203700) | Sediment microbial communities from Yellowstone Lake, YNP, Wyoming, USA - YL17G02_20 | ecosystem: Environmental > Aquatic > Freshwater > Lake > Sediment | place: USA: Wyoming | collected...
GGGGGCGGACCAGGCGGGCGGCCGCGTGGCGGAGCATGGTGAGGGAAGGCGGAGAGTGGAGGCGAGGGCGAGTGGCGCCGGCACAGCCAGCGCCCGGCACACCACCGCGCCCGCCGAGCGGCCCCGACACGCCGGAGAGGCGCTCGTCGATCGCGCCGCGAAGGGTCTGGCCCGCCGTCGCCTCGCCCACGCGGCGGCGCGGCACGCCGGCATGCCACCTGCCCGCAGGCGCTCGCGGCGCCTCGCGTTGGCCCTGTCGACACTCTGCATGATGATCATGGTCGCATCGCCGTCGGCCGCCCGCCCGGCGCCCGGCGACGGCGACCGCGGCGCGCCGGCGGCGGTGAATGCGACGGCGGCCGAGACGCCAGCCGCTGTGAGCGGTGCGTCCGCCCCAGCGGATACGCAGGTGGGTCATGTGGTGGCATAGTGGAGGCGCCGGGTGGAGCCGGAGCCTGGCGGTGGCCGTGGAGCCCGGGCGGGCCGGCACGACAGCACCGGCGACAGCACGGGCGTCGCCGACACCCCTCCCCCTCGTCATCCTAGCCGCTCTCCCCCGACGCCAAGCCCATGCACGCCCTGGCCGTCGCCCTGTTTGGCGGGTCGACCCTGGCCGCCGCGTCGGCCGGGTGGCGCGTCCGCGAGAGTCCGTGCCGCTGGGCCGGGGTCGGGTGCGACGCGGGCGCCCGCGTCGTCTCCATCGCCCTCCCGCCCTCCTCCGACACCTACGAAGATGGCTGGCTCTCCTGGCTCGCCGGGCGCAAACCGGCGGGGGCGCTGGCGCCCGATTTAGGGAGTCTCACTTCGCTCCGCACTCTCGCCCTCCCCGCGCGCGGCCTGCGCGGCCCCATTCACGATGTCTTTGGCGGCATGGCCGCGCTCGAAACTATCGACCTCTCCCGCAACCGGCTCGAGGGCGGCGTGCCGGGCAGCCTCGGGGCCGCGCCGCGGCTCGCCGCGCTTGACCTGTCGCGCAACTCATTGGCGGGCCCGGTGCCCGCGTCGTTGGCCACGTCAGACACGCTGAAACGCGTCGACCTGGCGGGCAACCCCGGCCTGTGCGCGCCGGCGTCGGCGCGCGCGTTGCCGGCCGCCCGCTCGCCGCTCCCTGCCTGCGGTTCCCCCGCCGCCGCCGCCGCCCTCCTGCACCCCACCATCGCGGGCCTGCCCAACGCCGCGCCGCCGTCGTCGCCGGGGCTGAACGCGACCGTTTCCGTCGTTGGCGGCGCGCTGCTCGCGCTGCTGGTGGCGGGAGCCGCGGTGCAGCTGTCCCGATCGCGGGCCGCGGTCGCGGAGGCGGCACGCTTGCGCGCCGCGCGCGACGCGGCGGCGGCCGCGCGTGGCGCGCGCCGCGTGGCCGCGCGCGCCGGGCGTGCCGCCGCCGCGTGGCGGCCGCCGCCCGCGCCCCCCACCCTGGTCCTCTCCCCCGACGGGACCGCGGTCTGGGTCGCTAAACGGGACCGCGTGGGCGACGGCCTCGAGTTTTGCGACGCGGGCGGCAAGCCGGCAGCGGGCGAGGCCGGCGCGCCGGGGTCGCCCCCGCCGGCGTCGTTGCCGGTGCACCGCCTGCACAGGACGGAGACGCAGGCGTCGGAAGCGGCGTCCCCGGGCCCTGCCTCGACCCCCGTTGCGGGCGCGGCGTCGCCAGCGCTGCGTGCGCGGCTGCCGCCCGGCGTCGGCGACGTGGCGACGCTGAGAGCGGCGCTCGGCGATGTGGCGGCCGCGGACTTGCTCTCCCTGCTCGCCCGGCTCGAGGCCGACGCCAGCCGGCGGCGGCGCCGCGCGGCGGGCGCGCCGCGGGGGGCGCCGCTCTTTTCGGTGACGCTGCCGCAGCCCGGCGACGACGACGGGCCTGACTGCGAGCTGGGTGAAGGGCGGCCACCCGCGTGAGGGAGGAGAGGGTGAGGGAGCGGCGTCGCTTTCGTGAAACCGAGGGAGCGATCAAAAAGGAATAGGGAACGGTTCACACACGCCCCCAATCACGCCGCCACCTCGGCCGCCGCCGCGCCGTAAAACTCGTTGATCGCCGCCAGCGCGCCCTCCTCGATGACGACGCGGTCGGCCTTCAAAATCTCGCGCGCGTTGAGCGCCCCCGCGCGGTTGACCGTCAGCCGCTCCACGTTCTTGGCCGCCCGCACCAGGTTTTCCGACACCAGGTCCGCGATGACGAGCACGTGCTGGGTCATGGGGTCGGCGCCGAGCGCGGCGAGGCGGGAGACGAGCGTCTTCGTCTTCGCGTCGGGGAGCGTGAGGCCGTCGACCACGACCGCGTCGCCCGCGGCCGACGCGAGAGCGGTCGCGGTGGCCAGCCGCCGCTCCTTCTTGTTCATCTTGATGGTCCAGTCTTTGGGCTTGGGGCCGAACACGACGCCGCCGCCTGGCTTGAGCGGCGTGCGCCGCGACCCGATGCGCGCGTTGCCGGTCCCCTTCTGCGCGTACGGCTTCCTGCCGCCGCCGCGCACCTCGGCCCGGGTCAGGGTGGAGGCCGTGCCCTGCAAGGGAGAGGGAGGGGTGGAGGGTGGGCGCGCGCCCTCTGTGGGCGCCGCCTCCGCCGTGCCTCGACCCTCCCGCCACCTACCGCGCGCATGTTTTGGTTGAGCAGGACGACGTAGCGGTGCACGACCGCGTTGGCGACCGCGGGGTCGGCGACCTTGAGCGTGAGCGACGCGGTGCCGGCCGCCGCGCCGCCGTCGAACGCTTTCTTGTCGACCGACGTCGTGGAGGTGGTGGAGTGAGGGGCGGCAGGGCCGCGTGTCGGGGCGGGGCGGGCCGCGGGGCGGCGGGCGGGCGCCTGAAGGGAGGATTGAGGGGGGGGGTCGGCCGCCGCGCTGTGTGGAGCGCGCTGCGGGCCCCGCGCGCAACATCCTCCCGCGGCCGGCCGCCGAAACGGGGCCGGCGCGGAACGCGGGGGGGGAGGGCCCGGAATGCGCGCGCGGGCGGCCGCGGCAGCCCGGCGGCCGGCGCGTGGCGAGCGGCGTGGGGGTGAGGCCGCGGGCGCGGGCCCCAATGTCCGCCGCCGCGCCGGAGCACAACTTGTGTGCATGCCGCATGGGGCGGTTGGCGAGCAACGGCGCCCGCCGGCGGCGCCTGCGGCGCGCCGCGCCGCCGGCGAGCCGGCCGCGCTTGCGTGCGCCCCATCCATCCTCGCGTCACTCACCAGTGCCACGCCGGACACGCGGGCGACGAGTCCATGCATCATGGCGGGGCGGGGACGCGGGAGGCGCGCCGCGAGGGAGTGGAGAGCAGGCGGGCGCCGCGGCGCGACCACACACGCGCGGCGCCGGGACCGTTTCGCGCGCGCCCGCCGCTCTCGAGCGCGCCCCGACATGCAGCAGCGCGCCCGCGTGACGGGACGCGCGCTGGCGCTGCTGGCCGGGCGAAGGTCTGCTGGCGGCGTCGCCAGCGCGCCCCATCCCTGGGCCGCGCCCGCCGCCCCGTCCACCACGGCAGCCGACCGGCCACTGGCACCACGCTGGGCGTCGACGGCGGCGCCGGCGGCGCGAGGCGGCGACGAGGCGCCCACACTGTCGACCCCCGCCTCTGCCCCTTTCTCGCTCACGCCCGCGGCCGCCGCCCGCATCCGCACGCTGCTCGCCCGCCCCGCATCCGCGGCCGCCGGCCACACCGCGCTGCGGCTCACGGTCGAGGCCGGCGGCTGCTCCGGCTTCTCCTACGTCTTCGGCCTCGACTCCACCCTCCAGCCCGGCGACGTGGCTGTGGGCGCCCCCGACGCCCCCCTCGTCGTCGACGGCGTGTCGCTCGAGCTCGTGCGGGGCGCGACCGTCGACTTCTCGTCGGAACTCATCCGCCAAGGCTTCACCGTCGCGGGCAACCCCAACGCGGAGGGGGGGTGCGGATGCGGGTCCAGCTTTGCGCCCAAAGCGTGACGAGGGCGGGGAGGGGCGGGGGAGGGGGAGGGTCAACATTGTGGGCCAACTCGGGTGTCGTTGGTTCTCGGTCTCGCGTCTCCCTCTCGCCCCCTGCCGCGCTCGACCGCAACACAGTCGCCCCGTTACACGCGCGCGACGCATGCCGCGCCGTTTGAAGCGCGCGCCGAGAGGCGCGCGAGGCAGCCGGAGACCCTTCCCACCTCGACCCCTGCCCCCACGCTTCTCTAGATCGGGATCAGGCCCCGAATCATTTTGACCGTGGCCCCCAGCGCGGGCGCCAGGATGACGGCGGGCGCGCCCGAAAAGGCGGACAGGCCGAGGGAGCGGCCGAGTTCGTTGCCCGCGAGTTTTTTTAGCGCGACCGCCGCGGCGGGGAGCACGCCCGTCGTGACGAGATAGTTTTGCGCGGTGCGCTTGAAAAAGGCGTCCGGGCCGCACTGGACCAGGTCGCGGGAGAAGGACTGGGGTGGAGGGCAGGGGGGGCGTGGGAGGCGAGAGACGGGCGCGGGCTGCCCGCGACCGCCCTTCCACCAATGGTCCTACCTCAAACTCGCGCTGGGACAAAACGCCGTCCTTGTTGGTGTCGAACAGGGCGAGCGCCTTGCGGATGGCGTCCCGTGACGGCGGGTTTTGCCAGCCGGGCAGGCGCTTGTTGACTGGAGACGGAGGGGGGGGTCGTCCACGCCTCGCGCACACGTGTATACACGCAACCCATCCCAGGCGCCCCCTTCTCGTCTCGCACCTTGGTTGTACAGTTGGAGGATCGCGACTTCGACCTCGACGTCCTCGATGTCCCCGTTTTTGTTGACGTCGACCAGGGAGAAGACGCCGCGCGACATGAATTGAAAGACAATGTCAAAGACGCCCTGGAGGGGGGAGGAGGGGAGGTTTGCGTCGGTGGGCCGGGGCGCATGGCGCGGTCGGCCGCACGGAGCGTGGGGGCCGCGCCGGCGGATGGATTACCCCTCGTCGGCTGTGGCATGGCATCACATGCAGATCCAAGTGCCCGGCCGGCCCTGGATTGGCGTGTGCGCGACCCAGCGCGCTGCGATGGGCGGCACGCAGGGTGGCGCCGCCGGCGGCCACCGCCGCCACGGTCGCCGCCCCACCCCGATGGGCGCTCACCATGGTGGAGGGTGAGATGAGGCGGGGCGAGGGGCAAGAGGGGAGGGCGAGGGAGGGAGTGGCGGCACGCGAGGCGAAGCCGTCGTTCGCGCCGCGCCGCCTCGCGCTACAAGCTCGGCGCCTCGACCTGCACCCGGTCCCGCACCCGCTCCGCGCGCCCCCCCTCCACCCGCAACTCGTCGATGACCGTGCCCGCCCGTTTGGCGATCTTGGCGACGACGAATTCTTCCCCCGGTTCGACCACCGAAATGACGAGCCCCGGCCGCCCCATCCGCCCCGCGCGCCCCGCGCGGTGCGCGTAGTGGGCGGCGTCGGTGGGGAGCTCGAGGTTGACGACAGCGTCGACGGCGGGCAGGTCGAGGCCGCGCGCGGCGACGTCCGAGACGAGCAGCGCGCGCACGCGCCCGTCGGCGAATTCGGCCAGCGCCGCCTCGCGCGCCTGCTTGGGCATGTCGCCGTGCAGGATGGCGACCGCCATGCCGCGCGAGGCGAGCTTGAAGCCGGCGTCCTTGAGGCGGCGGCCGGCGTTCATGAAAATCAGGGCCTTTCGGGAGCCGACGGCGTGCAACGCACGGCGCAGGGCGTCCGTTTTCAGCCGGCGAGACGCCGGCACCCACGTGTGGGTCAGACCCGTCGCCAGCGCGGGCAGCGCGTCGCCCGATGCGACGCCGCCGGCCGACGCGGCCGTCGCGCCGAGGCCGCCCGACCCGCCGCCCGCGAGCGCGCCCCAGCCCCACGCAGGCTTGTCGGGACCGCCGCCCCTCGGCCCGCGCGGCGGCGACAGGATGATGGGCGCGTCCGGGGCGATGAACGCGGGGTCGGGCACCCACCGCGCGTATGCCGCGACCGACGCAGGTGTGAGCGTCGCGCTGGCCAGCACGATGGTCGTCGTCCGCGGGCCGCCGCCGGGCGCCTTGCCCGAGTGCTCCATCAAGCGCACCAGTTCCTCGCGAAACTGGGGGGCGAGCAGCTGGTCGGCTTCGTCCAGGACGAGGTGGGCGAGCGCGTGCGTGCGCAGGACACCGCGCCGCGACAGCTCCGCCAACCTCCCCGGCGTCCCGACGACGATCAGCGGCTTGTTCTTTTTAATCGCCTCCACCTGCCGGTGCGGGTTGGCGCCGCCGATGGCTTGCTGCACGCAGCCGGCCGCGTCCGGGGGGAGCAGCTTTTGCGCGACGCGCGCCGTCTGCATGGCGAGCTCCCGAGAGGGGGCGACGATGATCGCCTGCAGCGTGCCCGCTTCAGAGGCGCGCCCGGCGGCGGCGAGGGTCACGGCTTCCGCTTCCGCCGCGCGCACCGCGGCCGACAGAATGGGCAGCAGGAAGGCCAGCGTCTTGCCGCTGCCCGTCGGCGCGCGCAGCGCGGTGTGGGTGCGGGCCAGGATGGGGGCCGCGCCCGCGGCCTGGATGGGGGTCGGCGAGTGCACGCCGAGCTCGGGCAGGCGGGACTGCAGAGTGGAGAGGGAGGCGTCTGTCGGCCGCCGCCATCCACCTTTGCCACGCTCGACGCGCTATACTATACACCCTCCCGCACGCACCGTCACGCGGTCGTCGATGCCCAGTGCGTCCCAGGGGTCGCCGGCGCTCGCCGCCGCCTGCTCGTCTTCGCCGCCCGTCGCCTGCACCTCGTCCGCCGCGCTCGTGGCCAGTGCACGCACACGAGGAAATGCTACAAGGGCTGGGCGCACCGCCCAGGGTCGGGGCGCGGCCCCATGGGCGCGGGCGCGCGCCGCCGGCGCGGCCGGCCAGGCCGACGCGCGCCCGGACGCGCAGGCCGAGGTCACCGAAGTCGCGCGCATCGTCACCCGCTGCAGCACGAGTGTGAGCGCGGCGCGGGCCGGGCGCATAGTGAGGGGGGGAGAGAGAGGCGGCGAAGCTGGCCGCCCGCACCACTCTTCTGCCCGACCCCGACCCGGCCCCCGCGCGCGCCGTGCTCCAGCGGCCGCGCGCGACATCGCGAGCGCGGGCGAGGCCCCGCGGGCGCTGGCGGCCCGCTGACGGCCGCGATGCGGTGGTGTTTGCTGCTCGCCGCGCTGGCCGCGGCCTCGGCCGCGGCACCCAACAACACGACAACAACGTCATCTCCCCCAATCGCGACGCTGCGCTTCCAGTTCCTCGGCGCCGCCGCCAACGCGACACCCGCATTCCGCCGCACCGCCAAGGACGCGCTCGTCGCCTCCGTCGACTGGTTGAGCATGGAAGACATCGTGCAAGTGGGCGCGCCGCCGAACGCGACCGAGCCGTGCCGGTTTGATCGGCGCAGCGCGGCCGAGCCGGCCGGGCGGCCGCCGCCCCCCCCACGCACCCTGCTGGGCCCCCAGCCCGACGGGCCATGTGTGAAGACGACGCTCACATACGCCATCTCGCCGCCGGCGGCGCCGACGGAGGCGCAGTTTGCGCAAATTCTCGACGCGGCGGGCGACGGGTCGTTGAAACGGGAGATGGGGAGGCTGGGGACGCCGTTGAACCAGGTCAAGATCGAAGGTAAGAGAGAGATGGTGTTGGGGTGTTGAGGCGAGCGTCGTCGGCGGCGCGGGCCCACAACCCTTCTCCTGTCATCAGTCGTCGACGCCGACGTCGCCGGCTTTGCCAAGCCCGGCACCGGCCTCGCCATGCCCTCCGCCGCGACAGGCAAGAACACGGCGCGGTTCGTGCTGCGCCTCATCGGGCGCGACGCGCGGTTTGCGAATCAAGACATCCTCCGTGTGCTGCTCGTCGACGGCGTCGCGGCCCAGTTCACGTCCGGGGACTCGGATTACGTGTCCGTCGTGAATGCGCGCATCGTGGGCGTGGACAAGGTGTCGGACGGGAACACGGGGAGAGGGAGTGGCGGCGGCGGCGGAAACGGCGGCCGCCGCGGGGCGCGGCGCCTGCTCCGCGCGGGCGACGCCCCGAGCCCGCCGGCCGCCGCCCCGTCCTCCACCGTCGCCGTGCGGCAGCCGGGACTCGCGTTTGACTTTGACGCGCTCAACGCCGACCCCGCGATCGACGTCACGACCGAGATCGCGCGCCTGCCGCCCGCCGGCGTGCGAGCGGTGTACCGGGACGTGGTGGCCATGTCAGAGACCGACCAGTTCACCAAGGTGCGGGGGGAGGAGGGGAGAGAGGGTTGGTGGTGCGGCGAGAGGCCGAGCGCGACGTGGCGCCCCACCACCTCTCCAGCTCTTGACCTCGCGAGGCTACTCCATCGACTCTGTGCGCGCCTCCCCCGTGCCACGCTGGTTTACGGTCAACGGGAGGCCTTTCGCTGGGGGCGACAGCCTTGAAGACCGGGCAGTGTTGGGCCAACTCGCCCCGCTCGCGCTCACCATTGCACTCCCGGTGGCAACCGTCGTGACCGCCCTCCTGACCGCCTGCCTGCTCTGGCGGCGCCGCCAGCTTCGCCGGGGCGAGTCCTTCCTCGGCCGCGCGAACCCTGCGCGCACCAACTCCGAGTCGCTCGCCGCGGCCGTCGCCGCCGCGCGCAAGGGCGACGCGTCGTCCGCGGCGGCGCTGCTGCTGGGAGGGGACGCCGCCGGCGTCGGTGGCCTGGACAGGCTGGCGAACAATGATTGGCAAATCAGCCCGTCGTCGATCGCAATTTGCAAGGACGCTGAAGGCAACGAAATCGTGCTCGGCACCGGCGCCGCGGGCAAGGTGTTCAAGGGCACGTTTAATGGTGTGCAGGAAGTTGCCGTCAAGGTCTTCAATGAGCCGTTGGCGGCCCTCGCGGCAGCAGCCGCGTCCGCGCCGAAGACCCCCAAGCCCAAGCCCGCCCCGGCGCCGCCCGCGCTCGCGCGCGCGTCCTGGATGCCGTGGCGCAAGTCGGCGGATGGGCGGGGAGGCGGGGAAGGCGCGTCCGCGCCCTCCCCCCCTCCGCGCCTCCGCTCGCTCAAGCATTCCCCCTCGTCCGCCGACGCCCACCCTTCCGCCCCCGCCCCACACCCCACCTCCCTCGCCGCCGCCCGCCAACTGGAGGAGCTCGGCCGGGAGGTCCTGCTCATGCGCGCGTGCCGCGACCGCAACCTGGTGCCGTTCGTCGGGGCGTGCGTCCAGGGCGGGCACGCGGTGATCGTCTCCGAGCTCATGCACAACGGCGACCTGTACACCGCGCTCGCCGGTGACGCGGGTAGGCGGTTCGGGTGGCGGCCGTCGCTCGACGCGGGCGGCCGGCCGCGGCCAAACACGGGGCTCAACCGCCGCGTCGCGCTCGACGTCGCGCGAGGGCTGGCGCACCTGCATTCCCGCGGCGTGGTGCACCTGGATGTCAAGTCGCCGAATGTGCTGCTGTCCCGGGACTGGACGGCCAAGCTCGCGGATTACGGTAGGAGCGGGGAGAGAGAAGGGGAGGGAGTGAGGGCGGGGCGTCGACTCGCCCGCTCACCACCCACCACCCTCCCTCCTCCTTCATATAGGCGTCAGCAAGGTCATCCGCGACAAGTACGTGTCCACCCTGCGCGCCGCGGCCGGCACCCTGTGCTGGGCCGCGCCGGAAGTCTTGCTCGGCCGCCGCGTCGACGCCAAGGCCGACGTCTACTCGTTTGGCGTGCTGCTGTGGGAGCTGTCGGCCCGGGAGGCGCCCCAATCAAGGTATTTGAGGCCGCTGAGTGTGCCGGACGAGGCGCCGCCCGCGGTGGCGGCGTTGGTCGACGCGTGCTTGGACGAGGATCCTTTCGCGAGGCCTTCCGCAGCCGAGATCGCCGCCTTTTTGAAGGGTTGGCGCGAGGGCGACGGCGGGCTCAAGCCGGACGTGGTGGCGCGGCTCATCAGGAAGCTGTCGTCCAAAGGCGCGAGAGGGAGCAGGAGGCGGGCGTCGGGCGGCAGCGCCGAGGCGGGGGCTCCGCCGCCCGTGCTGCCGCCCACAGCGTTTGCCGCCGGCGCGAGCAGTGGCGGCCTCGTCGACTCGGCGATGTCCGACGCCGCCGCCGCGGCTTCCGGCCCGCCGCCCGCAACGCGCGCCGCCGTGGGCGCGCCGCCGCAGCGCGCGCCCGAGACGTAAGAGGGAGGGAGAGATGGGGAGGGCAGATGAAAGTCGTGGCACTGTCGGCGTGGCAGGGGACGCGAGAGGGAGAAAGGGAGAGGCGGGTGTGCCGCGCGTCGGCGCGGCGTCACCTCTTCCGCCTGGACCTTGGCCCTGGCCTTGCACTTGCATGGCGGGCGTCGCGTTGGATCGCACTACACACGCGCGTGGGGGTGGGGACGCGAGGAGAGAAAGAGGGAGAGGGGAAGAAAGACATGAGGGAGCGCGGGCAAAAACAGGGGCTCCGCATCACGCGGCCGCCTTGGCCGCGGCCTTGGCCGCGGCCTTGGCCACCGCGTCGGCCTCGAACCCTGGCGCGGACGCGCGTCTGTCGGTGCCGACGATGCGGGACCAAAACCAGTGCGCGCGCCAGAGGTCGCCGACCTCTTCCAGGGGCACGCCCCGCGTCTCGGGGAGCAGGAAAAAGACAAACAGGGTCATGACGACGACGCAAGCGCCGAACAAGAGGAAGATGCCCCATTTGAGGCCGCAAAGCATGGAGAGGAAGGCTTGGCCCATCACGAACGTAAAAGTGAGGTTCACGCAAGTGGACAGCGCCACCCCCGTCGACCGCGTCTCGAGCGGCTGCACCTCGGTCGGCACCAGCCAGCCGAGCGGCCCCCACGACCAGGCAAACGCGGATATGAAAAAGCAGATGACTGCGGTCACGCCCGCGCCGACGGCCGGCGGGAGGGTCTCGTTCCCGCCCGCGAAATAGTGTTTGAGCAGGCCCGCCATGACGAATTGGGCGGTCGCCATCTGGACGCCCGCCTCGAGGAAGAGCGGGCGGCGGCCGTAGCGGTCGACGGCCCAAATGGAGACGAGGGTGGAGACGACGTTGACCGCGCCGATGATGACCTAACAGAGGAGAGGAAGGGGGTGGTGGTGGGGTGGTGGCGCGGTGGTGGGCGGGTGGGCCGCGCGCGCGCGGGCGCCGCAGGAGCCGTCCCCGCGCACGCCGCCACCCTCGCGGCCCCGTCCCACGCATCCCGGGGTGGCGTGGTGGTTGGGTGGTGGACCGCGCGGGGCAGCACTGGCGGCGGCGCCCGGCGGCGGCGCCCACCACCCCGTCCACCGTCTCCTCTCTCACCGTGTTGAGCAGCGCGGCCGACGCGCCGAAGCCGACCGAGGCGAGGATGACGGGCGCGTAAAACATGATAGAGTTGATGCCGGTGATCTGGGGAGGGAGGGAAGGAGGGGTTTGGCGAGGGTGGTCGACGCCGCGACCTTCCACCCCTCTCCCCTCTCTCCTCCTTGCCTGCTGGAAGAACGGGATCATGACCGCCATCGTGAGCTCCGGCCGGTACTCGCGGCTGAGGAGCATGCCCTTGCCGCGCGCCTCGGCCGCGACCGCGCGCTCCGACGCGTCGGCGATTTCCGCCATCTCGTCCTCGACGTCGGCGGCGGCGGCCGCGGCGCCCCGCGACCGTTTTAACACAGACAGCGCCTCATCCGGGTAGCCGCGCAGGTGCAGGGAGGCGGGCGTGTCGGGGAGGAAGGCCGACGCGGCCGCGAGGAAGAGCGCCGGCGGGACGACGAGCGCGAGGGAGATGCGCCACCCGTGCGGCACAGTGGGCCGCAGCACCCCGTAGTTGATCAGTTGGGCGCCGAGGATGCCCAGGGTCGTGGCCAGCTGGAAGAGGATGTTGATCGCGCCGCGGAGGTGGCGCGGCGCCATCTCCGAGAGGTAGAGCGGGATGACCGTGTTGCCAAAGCCGACGCCGACGCCCAGCAGCACCCGCCCGATTACCACCATGGAGACGTGGACCGCGCCGGCGGAGAGCGCGGCGCCGGCGAGGAAGGCGAGCGCGGCGGCGGCGATGAGCGCGCGGCGGCCGTGCGTGCGCGTGAGGCGGGAGGCCGCCAGCGACGACGCCATGCCCGCGATGTAGAGGGAGGACGTGAATAGTTGCAGGAGCTGGTCGTTGTACTGAGGATGGAGACAGACAGGGGGCGTCAGGGTCGAGCTCGCGCGGGCGCGCGCGCCCAGCTGGCGCCGCGGCCGGGCATCGGCCCGCGGTTGGGCCTCTGTTTGCCGCACCGCCCGCCCCAGGGCAGGCGCTCCATGCGCACACCACTTTGTTCGGGCGTCCGCGCCGCCCCAGACGCGTGCGAAGGCCGCGCTCGGCCGACGTCGCTCGCCGCCCGCATTGCCCCTCCTCGCTCTCACACCTTGCAGTACGGGTCCGCGTCCGCCTTGGGCGGCAGCAGCAGCAGCTCCGACGTGCAGTCGTACGCCTGGCAGTAGACGGAGGGGAAGAACTGATGAGAAGGAGGGAGGAGGGGGGGTGGGGTCGGCGGCGCGAGCGCGAGCCCCTCCTCGCCCCGCATTCCTCCATCCACCCCCTCCCATACCTTTTTCAAAAACTGGCGGTCGGCCGTCACGCCCCCTGTGACCCCAATGTCGTAGCCAAAGAGGATGCCGCCGACCGCCGAGACGCCGCACGCGGCGGCGGTGTACAGGGTGAGCGCTTCTTTGCGGAGGGGCATGGTCGTGGTGGGTGGGGGTGGGGGCAGCGCGCCGCCGGCCATGGCGGTGGTGGGAAGAGGAGAGGAGTGGCGGCGATGGCCGGCGACACTGCCGCGCCGCAGCGCGGCGCCGCCGCCGAGCCATGGCGTCGCTCCAGGTGGGTGCTGCTGTCGGTCGCCGCATCGAGAGGGGTGCCCGAGGCCGCGCGCGCTCACCCTCCCCCCCCCCAAAAAAACTCTCAGCGCCGCCCGCCACCCCCACCCCCACCACCCCCACACCCCGTCCCCGCCTACCTGACCGCCGCCTACGACATCCTGGCCCGCGTCGGGGAAGGGACGTACGGCGTCGTGTACCTCGCGCGCACGCGCGAACCCTCTCCCCGCCTCCTCGCGGTCAAAGCGTTCAAGCCCGCGGCCCCCGGCCGGGAGGGCGACGGCGTGTGCCCGACCGCGGTGCGGGAGGCGGGGCTGCTGGCGGGGGTGGCGCACCCGAACGTGGTGCGGCTCGACGCCGTGGTCGCGTCGCCCGCCGACCGCGCGCTGGCCCTCGCCTTTGATTTTGCCGAGCACGACCTGTACGAGGTCGTCCGGTATCACAGGGCGGCGCTGGGCGCGTGGCGGAGTCGGGGCGGCGGGAGCAGCGCCGCCCCTCCGCCGCGCGGCGCCGCGCTCTCGCTCGCGGCCTTCAAATCCGTCGCCCACCAACTCCTCACCGGCCTCGCGGCGTTGCACGCCGCCTGGATCGTGCACCGCGATTTGAAGCCGGCCAACGTGCTCGTCATGGGCGACGGCGCGGCACGAGGGAGGGTCTCCATAGCCGACTTTGGCCTCGCGAGGCTCATCAAAGACCCGCTCCGCCCCCTCTCCGACAACGGCACCGTGGTCACCATCTGGTACCGCGCGCCCGAGCTCTTGCTGGGCGCCGCGCACCACGGGCCCCCGGTCGACGCGTGGGCCGCGGCGTGCGTCTTGGCCGAACTGGCCCTGTTGACGCCGTTGTGCCAGGGCACGGAGACTGGGGATGCGCGCGAGTTTCAGGGCGACCAGGTGCGGGCCGTGTTTGGGGTGCTGGGGCGGCCAGACGCGGGGGCGGCTGATTTTTCGGAGCTGGCCTCCATGCCCCACTGGCGCGCCGACGCCGGTGGGGTGAGGTCTGTGCTGGCGCCCGCCGCCCCGCCCGAGTCGCGGCTGGCGTCGCACCTGGCGGCGCGCGCGCACGCGGCGGGCGGCGGCGGTCTCGCCGAACCGTTGCCGGCGGCGGGGGTCGACTTGCTGGCCGGGTTGCTCCACTATTCGCCCGGCAAGCGGCTGACGCCCGCGGACGCGCTCCGGCACCCTTTCTTCGCCGAGCACCCGCTCCCAAGCCTCAACGCGCTCGACGCGGGCGGCAACGCCGCCCCCGCGGCCTACCCGCAGCGCCCGCGCAACCCGGTGGAGGCAGGGTTTTTTGCGGGTGGAGGAGGCGTGGGGCACAAGCGCAAGGTGTAGAGAGGGGGGGGCGTGCTCCAACGTTCTCTGCCGCGCGCGCGTCGCGCGAGCCGCCCCACTCCCGGGCGCCGCGCGGCGCTCTTTCTCGGTGCGCACGGGTGGGAGTCTGCCCTCGCGCCTCTTTCGCGGCAATGGCCGGCCCCCGCGGCGGGGGGAGGAGGCGGCGCGGGCAGGCATTATGGCTAGATGCGCCGCGCGGGGGGGGCGCCACGGCCGCCCACAACCCCTCCACCACTGCCCCAGGTGCGAACACACGCTCTCTGTCGCCCCGCATGAGGTGGCTCATGCTTCCGGCCCTGCTGGCGCTGCTGGCCGCGCGCGCCGATGCGCGTCTCCTCGCCCAACAACGCACCCTCCCCGCCGGCCCCGGCGCGCCCAACATTCGCATCTCCATGGACCGGGACAAGCCCAACGTGCTGGACGTGGGGACGGTCGCGGCGGCGCCGGCGCAGCCGCAGGCGCCCGGCGCGCCCGGGCTCCCTTTCGGGCTGTCGGCGAGCGCGGCGGCCGCCAAAGGGAATTTGGAGGCTGCCGCTGCAAAGGTGCAGGGCGACGCGGTGGCGGCGGCCGACCGGGTCAAGGACGGCGCGTCGGCCGCGGCGGCCAAGGTGCAGGGCGCCGCCGCGACCGCGGCCGGCGCGCTGCGCCCCAAGCCGCCGCCGGACGTCGACCCGAACGCCGCTTTCATTGTGCTCGACCAGGTGGCGGCCAACAAGGGGGACGGAGCCGCCGCGCCGGCGGCCGCGCCCAAGCAAAAAGCCGACACCAAGGCCGCCGCCGGCGTCTGGCTGGGCGTCAGCCTGGCCGGCGCCTGCCTGTTGATTGGCATCGTGTCGGCCGCGGTCGCGGTCGCGCACGCGGTGATGTTGGGGCGGCGGAAGAAGGGCGAGGGGGGCGACGCGGCGGCCGCGCTGGCGGGCAAGCCGCCGGCGGCCGGCGTGGCCGTTGTGGCGACGTCTGTGGGGGCGTGACGGGGTGGCGGCGCGGGGGGTGCTGCGTTCCTGCGTGCTTTCCCGAGTGATGAAGGATTGATTCCAAGTCACCCCCCGCCCCCCCCCCCAAACCACCCCCCCCGCGCCACCCAGCGCCCCGCGTCGCGCAGCAGGGAGGCCGGCCTGGGCGCGACGAAGAGGGCGGTGGCCTCGGCGTAGGTGGTGGTCGTGGCGGTGTCGGGGCCGTCGGCGACGGTCGCGCTGTCGAGCGCGAGGGGTGGCGGGGTGGGAGGAGGGTCGGCCGCGGCGCGCGCGGCGCCCGCGCCCGCCCCCGCCCCCCTCGCACCGCATCCTCAGCTTGCGCCCGGCCGCCGACTCCACGCCCGCCGTCACCAGAATGGTCGACGGCGCCGGGACGCGCCGCCGATACTCGACCGCGAGCGACGCGGTGAACGCGGGGCCCGCGAACGGCAGCTCGCCCGCGGCCCGCAGCGCGAGGAAGAGGTGCCCCATGGCTTCGTCCACGAGCGCGGCGGTGAGGCCGCCGTGCACGACGCCGGGCCAACCGCAGACGTCGGGGCCGAGGGAGACGACAAAGTGGAGGCGCCGCCCGGGCGCGTCGTAGAACGCGACGACGTCGTGCACCAGGCGGGCGTCGGCGAGCGCGGAGAAGAGGTGGTCGCCGCCGAGCGCGCGGTGCGCGCGCGACGACAGCGTCGTGGAGGTCAGGACTTCGGTCGCGCCGTCGGCGGCCGCCAGGGCCGCGACCCAGGGAATGGAGGTCAAGGCCTGGGGCGCGGCGGCGGGCTCGGCCAGAGCGGGGGGGGGGGGCTGCCACGCGAGCGCGGCCGCCGCCGCCGCCGCGACCGCCGCGACCGCCGCCATCGCGGTAATAGCATCGCTCCTCGACGACGCGGCGGCCGTCTGCATTGCCGCGGCGTGGCGGATGCCGGCGGTGGCGCGCGCGGCGCCGCGGCGCAGCATCGCGGGGAGGAGGAGGTGGGGGCGATGAGCCCTGGTCGCGTGCCGGTGTCTGCGAGACGGCGGGCGGGGCGCGGCGGCCTCCCAGCCTCCCGCCCGACTGAGAGCGCGGTGCGCGGCCGTCGCTCCCCCGCACTCTTCCGGCCGCGATGACGCCGCCCCGTCTCGGCCTGTGCCTGCTCGCCCTCCTCGCGGTCGCCTCTGCGCAGGCGCCCGCGCCCCGCAAAAGCAAGGCCGCGTCGGGCTTCATCCGGGCGTCGGGCAACAAGTTTGTCGATGCCGAGTGTGGCGATTTCGTGCCCTTTGGGTGGAATTGTGAGCCCAAATCCCCTGATTCGCACGGTTCCAGGAGCTTGGCTCCTTGAACCGGGCGGAAAAGGGGCGGGGAGGGGGGGGGAAGGGCGGCGGGGCGGACGGCTGGCCACGGTCGCGCGCGTGAGCGGCGCGCCGCGAGCGAGGCCCGCGCCGCCCCTCTCGTCCTCCCACACGCTTTTCAGCAATGCATGAGACGCGGTTGGGGGGCGGGCGGGGGTCTTTGGGGGGCGGACGCGGCGCGCTCGGCGCATTCAGCGCCTTGCGCCCCCCCGCGCGTTGGAGGGCGCACGCCCTGGGCGCGCCTCCTCCTTGGCCGCCCGCCAACCGGGCGCTGCATCTTCATCGGCCCCTGGCCGACGAGCGACGGCGGCCGGGTTGCGGGCGTGGGCGCGGCGCGGGCGCGCGCGCGGGAGACCGCTGATGTGCCTTCCCGCCTCCCGCGCCCGCCCGCCGCCGCGCGCTCGAGCGCGACCCCGCGCGTCTCGTCGACCAATCGGGCGTCGGGGTCGCGGCAATGCGCCCCCCCCCGCGGCCCACCCGACGCTCCTCCCCCTCGCCACCCCCACCCCCCTGCCACCGCCCACACACCCCTCCCCCCCCCTCCCCCACCCCCCCCAGCCTGGGTCAACCTCAACCGCCAAGCCGCCGCCGTCGCCGGCAACGCCCCCCCCGGCACCCCCATCGAACGCCTCGGCGAAAACTATGTGACCAAAGTCTTCGACCAAGCGCGCGACGCCGGGTTCAACATCGTGCGCGTCTTCGGCCACGGCGAGGAGACGAGCTTCATGCTGCAAAAATCGCCGGGCCAGTACGATGAGCGCATTTTCAAGGGCCTCGACTACATCAACGCCGTCGCCGGCTCCCGCGGCGTGCGCGTCCTCTTCGTCCCCATCAACATGTGGCTCTCCCCCCACGTCGGCGACGGCTTCCCCGCGTACGTCGAGTGGGGCGGTTTCCCGGTGTCTGAATCCGACAAATTCTGGACCGACGACCGCATCCGCTCCATGGTCCGCAACCATTTCACCACCCTCCTCAACCGCAAAAACACCTTTTCCGGCGTCGCGTGGAAGGACGACCCCGCCATCTTCGGGTTCAACCTCTTCAACGAGCCGCGGTGCCCCTTTGGCCAGGACAAGGCGGGGTGCCCGGCCAAGGTGACGGCGTGGGTGGTGGAGATGTCGGAGCACATCAAGGTAGGGAGGAGTCGGGGAGGGGGGGGGGAGGGGGGGAGGGGGTGCGGGCGGGCGGCCGCCGGCGCCCCGGCTTTTGCGGCCGGGGCGGCGCGTTCGTCGTCGGCGTGCGCCGCCACGGCGGCGGCCGGCGGTGGGGCGGGCGGCGGGCGGCGGGCAGCGGAGTCGGCGGGCGCCGCGGCGCCGGCTCTCGCTTCCGCCCCGCTGGCCGCGCCGGCCCGCCCACCACCGGCTGCCCTCGGCGGCCCGCTGGCGGCGGTCGCCGGCCGCGGCGGTCGCCGGGCGGCCCGCCGCCCCCCACCCTCCAACCACCCGCCAACCCCTCCCCCCACCCCCCCACCCCCCCCTTGCAGTCGATCGACCGCAACCACCTCGTCACCGTGGGCGAGGAAGGCTTTTTCGAGTACGACTCGGGAAACAAAGAGTACGGCCCGTGGGGCATCCCCGAGAACGTGGCCCCCATGGGGCGCTACTGGTCGGCGTCCGTCGGCCAAGACTTCACCGCGCAGCACGCCCCCGGGTCGATCGATTTCGCGGCGATCCACATGTGGCCCGACAACTGGAACACGACCGACCTCGCGTTCCCGCCCGTCTGGATCGACTCGCACATCAAAGAGGCGCGCAAGCTGGGCAAACCGCTGCTGCTCGAGGAGTTTGGCAAGCAGAGCAACGGGGCGGGGGACAAGGCGCCGTACTACGACGTCGTCTTTTCGTCGCTGCTCACCTCGCTCGCCAACGGCGACTCGTTCCGCGGCGCGCTCTTCTGGCGGTGGGCGGCCGACGGCGGGTCCGACTCGACGACCGTCCAGACGGGCGACGCGACGTGGCAATCCATTACGAAGGTCGCAAAGGAGATCAACGCCAAGTACCAGGGGAAAAAGGTGGCGGGGTGCTCGCCGGCCGTGGGTGGCGCGGCGGTGGCGACCGCGAGCGTGGGGGCGTGAGAAGGGGGGGGAGGGGCGGACACGAATGGGGACAACGGGAACGCGGGACCCGACGCCGGCGTGCGCGCCGGCGCCGTCGGGCGCCGCCAGACTGCACTTTGGGGCGCCCTCCCGCACGCACACCTTCCCTACTGCCCATATTTTAACTACGATCCGGGTGCCCTGGGGGGAGGAGGAGGGGTTCTCGGCGCGCGCGCGGCGACGCGGCCGTCTCCTCCTCGGCGCCTCCTCCTCGGCGCCTCCTCATTCCTCCCTCCATGTGCGTGTCTCGTCTTTGGTGTCGCTGCGGGCGCGCGGCGGTGGCCCCTGCTGCAGCAGCTGCGCCGCGGCGGCGGCCTTGACGGCGCGCGCGCGTTTCGCGCTGTGATCGGCCGAGAGGGCTGGCCGCAGCGCAACAGCAGTCGGAGCCGCGCTCGCGCGTCTGCAGGCGACGGGAAAGTGGCAGGCAGCCAAACAGGGACCTCGCGTCATTGACTGCCCCGACGCAGCCCACGCTTTGATCGACTGCGGCGTTTGATTCCATTTGGACGCGGCGGGGTAGAGGGAGAGGGAGAGCGAGGTGGTGGACGATAGGGCCCGCCAGCTCGGGCGCGAGCAGCGTGGCGCCGTGCCCGACGCCTTGCGGGGGCTGGCTCGTGGCGCGGGCGACGCCGGCGACGGCGGCGGACGCGGGGGCGGGGGCGCGGCGGGCGGGAGTGGGGGCGGCGCGAAGTCCTACCCACACCCTCGCAGTCGCGCCGCGTCTGCCACCCTTTGTATGCGCCCAAAAAATGCTCTTTGGGACCACGCCTACGACGGCGGACGACGATGACCGAACCCGTTGGCCGGTCGAGTCGCGGTGCGCGTGGCGGCTTTCTTTGTGGTCGCCCGCCCGTAACCCAATTGAACGGTCGCGTAGCTCAGTCGGTAGAGGTGCGTGATGGTGCTGGGGCGGAAAGGGCGGCCGCGGGGAACAAGCGGGCCGCGCGTGCGCGCGCGTTCCTAGTCGACCACACATCTAATCAAAATTCCCAACTCCTCTCCCAAACAGCATATGCTTAACACGCACAGTTTACGGCGCCGTACGGCGTCGGAAACGTGGTAGAACGCATAATGTCCGCGGTTCGATCCCGTGCGCGATCATTTTTTTTGAAAAAAATGATCGGGCGCGGGGGCGGCGCCCGCTCTGCGGCGGGCGCCGCCCCTGCCAACCCGCAGCCGGACGCGGTGTGGTCGCCCACGGCCGTCGAGCTCGACGTCGTTTTCAGCTGGGACGCGCCGCCGGCGCAGGCGTGAGGAGGGAGACGGCGAACCAGAGGGCAGCGGCGCGCGCCCCCACCCCCCCCCTCCCCCCTCTTCCCCGCCCCCCCGCCGCCGCCCGCGGCGCCCGCGCAACCGCCCCCCCCCACCCCGCCCCCAAACGCACAGCACGGCCCCTGCTTTTCCCTGCCTGTTCCCTCTCTGTGCAATGACCCCTCCGCGCCCAGACAGCGGGGTTGGCGGGGGCGGCGCGGCGCGGCCGCCGCGGCGGCCGGCCGCGACCTCACGCCGCGGGCGGGAGAACGAGCGCGCGTCCCTGCCGCGGGAGAGAGGGGGGGGGGGGAGGGGGGGGCGCCCCGGGCGCGGGCGCGCCGCGGCCGCCGCCGCCGCCAAAATCAAAAATGTCAGACCGGGCCCGCCGCCCCGCGTCCCGGCTGGCTCCCCGCCCGCCCGCCCGGCCAGCCGCCGCCAAACGGCGGCCGCCGCAGCGTTGCGGCGTGCTCGTGTGCCCGCCGCCCATCAAAAAAATGATGCTTCTGCGGCGTGTTGATCGCCGGACCTCTCGCGCCTTCCAGCGACCGCCAAGCGGCCGCCGACCGAGTGTGAAGCGAACGTTCTACCGCTGGGGGAGGCGAGGGGGGGGGGGGTGGGGCGAGGGGTGGGCGGAGGTCTAGACGCGCGCCGAGGATGGCTCAAGGGTGAGCGGGCGAGCCGCCGCAGCCGCGCGCCCGGGTCCCATCTCTGTTATTCTCACCTGAACTACAGAAGCGAGCGCGATGACGGCGGCCAGGCGGCGGGCGACCACAAAGGGAACCGCCACGCGCACCGCGACTCGACCGGCCAACGGTCAGGTCGTCCTCGTCGTCCGCCGTCGTAGGCGTGGTGCCAAAACTATTTTTTGGGCGCATAGAAATGGCGGGCGGCAGACGCGGCGCGACTGCGAGAGAGGGTGCGGGGAGGAGCGCGCGCCGCCCTCACTCCCGCCAGCCGCGCCCCACTCCCGCCCGCCGCGCCCCCGCCCCCGCGTCCGCCGCCGCCGCCGGCGTCGCCCGCGCCACGAGCCAGCCCCCGCAAGGCGTCGGGCACGGCGCCACGCTGCTCGCGCCCGAGCTGGCGGGCCCTATCGTCGCCCACCTCGCTCTCCCTCTCCCTCTACCCCGCCGCGTCCAAAAGGAATCAAACGTCGCAGTCAATCAAAGCGTGGGCTGCGTCGGGGCAGTCAATTTTTGCATCGCGGCAGCGACGGTTGTTCAGAAGGCGCGGCACGCGCTCCTTCTCGCCCCCGCTCCCTCTCGCCGCCTCTCGTTCTCTCTAACGACTCCCCCTCGAGCGGGCGCGCCGTGCGAGGAGAGAGGGATGGGCGTGGGGAGAGAGCGCGGCGCGCTCTCTCCCCACGCCCCAAACCCCAACGACCACGGCACCGGTCACGACCACACACTGCTCACACTCCCAACATTCCCATGCTCAAACAGGGGGCGGCCGCCGAGGAGGCAGGGGAGGAGGCGGCGCAGCGGCAGCGGCCCACCGCCACCCCCGCCGCGCGCCGCCCACGCCCGCCGCCCCCAACTCCACCCCACCCACCACCCTCGCCCGTCGATGCCGACGAAACACGAGGCACGCCTGGCAGACGAGGTACAAGGGGAGGACGAACGCCAGGACGCGCAACAACAAAACAGCCCAATACGATGGCTGGTGGTCGCCGCCCACGAAAAGGACGACGTACAGGAGGGCCAGGGCGACGACAAAGACGAGGGCGGCCGCGGCCCAGGCACGGGCGCGGGCGGAGGGCGAGGCGCCGGCGCCGAGGCACCACGTTCCGCGGTCGTCGGCGGCGGCGTCGGCCGCCGCCAGCGAAGCAGCGGCCCTGGCCGCCGCTTCAGCCGCCGCCCTCCTCTCCCCCCGCCGCACCGCATCCGCCAGCAGCGGCCGCACGGCCTCGGTGTACGGCGCGCTGCAAATCTCGCACGCGAGCGCGCCGCGCCGCTCCTCGACCCAGGTCTGCAGGCATTTGACGTGCGCGGCAGCCACGGTGCCTGAGCAGGAGCAAGGGTGGACCAGAGAAGAGGGCGAGGACGACTCGAGGCAGATGCGGCACTCGAGCGGGGACGAGTCCAAGGCGCTGGCGTGGGCCGCCGCCGTCGAGCAGCGCCCTTGTTCGGCAGCGTCGCCGGCGTCGGCGGTCGAGGCGGCCGTCGCCTCGCCCGCCGCCGCGGGGCGCGGCGGCGGCATCGGGGGGGGCAGGGGCGTCGGCCGCCGCAGGGGGCGCGGTGTCGGCGACCGCGACGGCCGGGCGTGGGGCGGGAGAGGGGAGGGGGGGAGGGTGTGTACGCCGCCCGCCACCCCGCCCTCTACACTCTCTCCTCCCACGCCAGCCCCGGCCGGCGGCCGCCTCCCGGCCCCCGGGCCGCCCACCATCCACCATGCCCCCCGACCCCCTGCGCACCGTGACGGCTGGAGGTGGAGGAGAAAAGGGCGAGCGGTCCGCGGTGCGCGCGCGCGAGAGAGAGAGAGAGGGAGCTCAAGGGAGCCTGGCGCCGCGCCCGCGGCCTTTGCCGGCCCCGCCATCGACGGCGGCAGGCGCCCCACAACGCGCCGCGCCCCCGCGGCCCCCCTCCCACCCCCGACCGTTTTGTTCCTCACCCCCCAGGCCAACGTCGTGCGCACCACCAAGTACACCCCCTGGACCTTCCTCCCCAAGGTGTGGGAGCGCGAAGAAAGGGCAAGAGGAGGCGCGGACGGCGCGCGGCCCCAACACCTCAACCCCTCCACCCCTCCACCCTCCCACCCCAGGGCCTGTTTGAGCAGTTTCGCCGCGTGGCCAACCTCTACTTTCTCTTCATCGCCGCCCTGTCCCTCACCCCGCTCTCGCCGCTGTCGCCGGTCACGAACATCGCGCCCCTGGTCGCCGTCGTCGCGGTGTCCCTCGTCAAAGAGGGCGTGGAGGACGCCAAACGGGCGCGCAAGGATGCCCAGGTGGGGGGAGGGACGGGGGGGGGTGGACGGGGGCGGGGGAGGCGCCTTGTCGCGCCGACCCGCCGCCCGCGCCGCGCCCAGATGAACGCGCGCGCCGTCGGCGTGTGGCGGGGCGCCGCTTTTGCCGCGGTGACGTGGCGGGACGTGGTGGTGGGCGACGTCGTGCGGGTGCGGGGGGAGGGGGGGGGAGTCGTGGGCGGCGGCGACCGCGCCGCGCGCCTGCGGTGGAGCGCGCGCGTGGGGGCGCGCCGCGCGCCGGAGGAGGCGGCGAGCGCGCCGCGGCGCGCGCCGGCGGCCGCGAGCGCGCCGCGCGGCGCCCCCCGCCCCGACCCCCGCCTCTCACCCCGCCCCAAAACCTCACACCCTCACCCTCCTCTCCTCCCCACTTTAGGTAGCCGACCGGGACGCGTTCCCCGCCGACATGGTGGTTTTGGCCAGCGCCAACCCCGAAGGTGCGCGCAAGAGAGCGAGGGACGCGGGGAGCACGCGCGCGCGCGCGCCGCCGCGCGCGGGCCTCCCCGCCCGCCCGCCTCCTCCTCCCGCGTCCCCACGCCCTCCCAGGCATCGCCTACGTGGAAACCGCCAACCTGGACGGCGAGACCAACCTGAAGATTCGGCAGGCGCTGCCCGAGACCGCGCGGTTTGGCGCTGCCCCCGCGCTCGCCGCCGCGCTCGCCGCCGCGCCCGCCGCCCGCCCCGCGGTCGAGTGCGAGCCCCCCAACTCCTCCATCTACACGTTTGTGGGGCGCTTAAAGTGCGGGGAGGGAGGGGTGGTGGCGCCCCTGGGGCCGTCGCAGGTGGGAGCGGGGAGGATGGGGGGAAGAGGGGGGCGAGGAGAAGAACCCGGGCTCGTCTCCTTCACCCGCCGCCCCTGATGGGCGGCGGGCCGCGTGCGACGGGCGCGAGGCGTCGCCGGCGCGCAAGCACGCCCACGCGCGACGCTCGGCGGGGCCCACATCCTTTTCTTTCGCCTCTCTTCCCCAACCCCAACCCCTGCCCCAACCCCAACCCCGCCACATAGCTCCTCCTGCGCGGCTGCGCCCTGTGCAACACGCCGTGGATCGTCGGCCTCGTCGTCTACACCGGGCGCGAGACCAAGGTGGCGATGAACGCGACGGCCGCGCCCTCGAAGCGGTCGCGCGTCGAAAAGCGGCTCGACCGCCTCGTCGCGGCGGTCTTTCTGCTCTTGGGCGCCTTGGCCGCCGTCAACGCCGCCCTGGGCTCCGCCTGGCTGCGGTCGAGGCCCTGGTATTTGGCCCTGGGCGACGGCGGCGAGCCGGCGGCCGCGCGCGCGCTCTTCGACCCGTCCTCGCGCGCGCGCGTCGCGGCGGCCACCTTTCTCACCTGCGTCGCGCTGTACTCGACCCTCATCCCCATTTCGCTGTACGTCTCCATCGAAGTGGTCAAGCTGGCCCAGGCGGGGGTCTTCCTGGGGCGGGACCGGGGCATGATGGTGGTGGTGGCGGAGGACGGCGCGCGCGCGGGCGCGGGCGCGGGCGCGGGCGCGGGCGCGGGCGCGGGCGCGGGCGCGGGCGCGGGCGCGGGCGCCCCCGCCCCGCCCCCGGCCACCCCCCCCGCGCCCCGCCCCCGCCCCGTCATCCGCGCGTGCGCGCGCACCTCCAACCTGAACGAGGAGCTCGGCCAAGTCGCGTTCCTGTTGACCGACAAGACTGGCACCCTGACCGTCAACCGCATGGACTTTTTCGCCGCCTCCATCGCCGGCGTCCGCTACGGGGCGGGGACGCAGGGCGTCGTGCGGGCGCCCGGCGGCGCCGCCCCGCCGCCCCGCGGCCGGGCCAAATTTTTCGACGTGCGCGTGTCGGCCGGCGCCTGGCGGGCCGGCCCCGCGGCGCCCGAGATCGGCGCCTTTCTCACCGCCCTGGCCCTGTGCCACACGGTGGTGGTGGAAACGGGCGAGGCTGGCGCGGGCGAGGCGGGGGCGGGCGAGAGAGCGCCGGCCACCGCCCCCCTCCCCCCTCCCTCCCTCCGCTACCAGGCCGCGTCCCCCGACGAGGTCGCCCTCGTGGATGGCGCGGCCGACTGCGGCGTCGTGCTGGCGGGGCGCGGGCCGGCCAGCGTGAGCGTGACGGGGGTCGGCGCGTCGGCGGCCGCGGCGACCGCCACCACCACGTACACCGTCCTCGCCGTCCTCGACTTTTCCTCCTCCCTGCGCCGCCAGTCGGTCGTCGTGCGCCGGGTGGCGGACGGGGGGGAGGGGGAAATCGAGCTGATCTGCAAGGTAGGGGGAAAGAAACAGGGCAAGCTGTGTGGTGCCAATCCGACTACGAACATTCCATCTGGACGACCCGACCCCTCCTCCCCCCCCTCCCTGTCCAGGGCGCCGACTCGGCCCTGGCCCCCCTGCTCGCCGCCGACGGGCGCGACCACTGGGACGCGACGGCCGGGCACCTGCGGTCGTTTGGCGCGGCGGGTTTGCGCACGCTCTGCGTCGCGCGCCGGTAGGGACAAGAGAGGGAGGGGGGAGGCGCGGGGGTGGGAGTTGGTCGAGCCCCTCGCGCTCGGCCGGGGGGCCGGCTGGCGGGCGCGGCGCGCGGGGCCGCGGGGGAGCGCCGCCGCGCGCGCGCGCCGCGCGCCTCGACCCCGCCGCCCGCGCCACCGCCACCATGCCACCCACCACCACCCCCGCATCCCCTCTAGCACCATCCCGGAACCCCAATTCCAGGCCTGGCTCCCGCGCTTCGCCGCCGCCCGCTCCGCCGTCGCGGGCCGCGCCGCCGCGCTCGACGCGGCGCGCGCCGAGCTCGAGATCGGCCTCACCCTGCTGGGCGCGACCGCCATCGAGGACAAGCTCCAAGAGGTGTGGGGTGGAGATGTGCGAAGAGGAGGCAGGGGGTGGCAGGAGACCGACACCGCCCTCCACCCCGCTTCCCCCCTCCTCCCCCCCCAGGGCGTGGGCGACACCATCGCCACCCTCACCGCCGCCGGCGTGCGCGTCTGGATGCTGACGGGGGACAAAGCGGAGACCGCGGTCAACGTCGGCGTCGCGGCGCGGTTGGTGGGGGGGGGGCAGGCGCGGACGCTCGTCGTGCCTCGGGTGGAGCCGCCGGCGGGCGCCACCCCGGCAGAAGCCGACGCTGTGCGGGCGGCCGACGTGGCGGCGCAAGTGGGGGCCGCGCTCGCGGCGGCGGCCGCGCGCGCGCCGCGCTCTCGGCGGCGCGTGGCCGCCGCCGTCGCCGCCTGGTGGACCGAGTCGGGGCCTGGGGCCGGCAGCATGCCACCTCCATCCCCCACGACTCCAGCCCTGGTGGTCGACGGCGCTGCCCTGGGCGCCGCGCTCGGCGGCCCCGACGGCGGCGCTGCGCTCCTCGACCTCGCCCTCGCCTCGCCCGCCGTCATCTTCTGCCGGGTGTCGCCCCTGCAAAAGGCGACGAT